>Ga0272441_10011267_pt1 | contig 13308 bp, 13 predicted proteins | sample SSMProp6N_FD_193582 | JGI IMG/M metagenome (GOLD analysis project Ga0272441, IMG submission 193582) | Marine sediment archaeal communities from Little Sippewissett salt marsh, Falmouth, MA, United States - SSM-Prop-6N | ecosystem: Environmental > Aquatic > Marine > Wetlands > Sediment ... | reverse complement strand
GCCGACCTCAAGGCACGTATCGCGCAACTCCAGAAGGACATCAAGGCCGAAGCAAAGCAGGCCCCAGCCAAGAAGGCTGAGCCCGCCCCACCAGCCGAGCCAGCGAGGGCTGAGCCGAAGGAAGGCGACTGGTTCGCGTACGAGAAGCCGAACGGGAAGTGGATCGTCGCCCGTCGCAACAAGGACGGCTCCCTCAAGACGCTGAAGAAGGAGTACAGGTCCCAGAGCACCGCCGGGTCCGCCGCAGAGAAGAGGAACGTTGCCGCTGTGGCGGGCCGCGCCGAGAAGGTCGCTGCTGAGGCTGGAGCGAGAGGCGCGAAGAAGCCAGCTCCGCCCGCCGGCCCCCAGGAGGCCCCCGCCGACGCGACGATGCCGGAGAACCCGATGGCGGTTCGTGTAGCGGCGAACAAGAAGGGTCTCGCGGTCAAGGCCAAGGCCGGCGGAGTCTGGGAGGTCGTAGACAAGGGCTCCCAGAAGGCGCTCGTCTCCTACAAGGGCAAGAACGCCGAGGCCGCAGCCCTCCGCTACGCCGAGGCGGCGAAGGGCGGGAAGGAAGCCCCGATCCAGTCCCCGGCCAGGGCCACCACGAAGGACTCCGCGAAGGTGACCGAGGGGAAGGCTCCCGAGAAGGGCTCCCTCGAAGAGGCTGAGGCTCTTCGCGACACCGCAGTCAGGGCCATGTTGGAGGCCGAGAAGGCGCTCAAGACCGCGCCTCCGAACAAGAAGCCGGGGCTGAAGAAGAGGCTCGCTGCGGCGAAGGCCGTCCACGAGAAGGCGCTCGACCTCGTGAAGAAGAGGACCCCGAAGGAAGAGGCGGCTCCCGTCGAGACTCCGGCTCCCGCGAAGCCGCCGAAGAAGGCGGCAGAGAAGAAGTCCGGGCCGACCGACGAAGAAGTCCTCGCGTACTACGAGAACCTCACGAAGGACTGGGATCCCAAGCTGGGGAGCCCGGAGTTCAACGTCACCTCCAAGGGCGCTGATGGCGGGAAGCTCTTCCCCGAGTACCCCGAGTTCGGTGTTCGTCAGACCACCGCTGCACTCAAGCGCCTCCAGGCCCAGGGCAAGGTCTACAAGAGGGGTCGCGCCTGGGGACTCGGGAAGGAGCCCGCGAAGCCCAAGGTCTCCGTCGAGACCCCGAAGAAGGTCGCCCAGGAGAAGGCCTCCGCTCCCGTGAAGGAGGTCGTAGCCGACCTCGCGGACGCGAAGAAGCCACTCGACACGAAGGGCGCGAAGCAGAAGCTGGAGCAGGCCCGCAAGGACGGGGCCCCGGAAGAGGTCGTGGCCGACGCTGAGGCCCAGGTCGCTGCGGTCGAAACCCCAACGAAGCCGGTTCGTCAGTCGAAGAAGGCGCAGGCCGACAAGAAGAAGGGCGACTACGGCGAAGCTATCCGCGAGGACTACGCCGCCGGCAAGCTCTCCCGTGAGCAGGCGACCCGCGAGCTGGAGATGGTCTACGGCGAGAAGAACACCGCTCGCACGACGCTCCCAGAGCCCAAGAAGGCCGACATCAATCTCCCGCTCTCCAACGCGAAGGGCCTCAAGATCGGGCAGAAGGTTCGCACGGCAGCGGGCGCCGAGAAGTACGTTCACGACGTAGACGCACAGGGCTACGCGATCGAGGTGGGCAAGAACCCGCCCAAGAAGGTCGAGCAGGCAGGTCTCTTCGACGCCGACAAGATGACTCACGCGCAGAGGCTGGCACGCTGGAAGGCTTCCGGCGCCGAGAACCCGCTGACCAAGGGGCTCATCGAGGCCGAAGCCCCGTGGCTCAAGGGCAAGGTTCGCGAGAGCGGAGCAGACTTCGTGATCGACACCCCCGAGGGCGGAACGCTGACCATCCGCCAGGGTGGGGGCATCTCGCTCTCCCTCAAGTCTGCTCGCGAGCACGGCTACAGCAGCCTCGCTGAGGCACAGAAGGCTGGGGCTCACGTCCAGGGTCGCTTCGTTCGCTACGACATGAGCCCGGACGCCCTGATCGAGGTCACGGAGTCCGGCATCCTTCCTCACGAGTTGTACCACGCGTTTGAGAGCGCCTTCGCGACCGCGAAGGAGCTGAGGATCGCCCGCGCTGCCCAGGCGAAGCGTGCCGCGTCGAGTGGCCGTTCCCTCTCCGAAGAGGGCGCGATCGCCTTCGAGCGCTTCGTCCGCGCCGACAAGAAGACGAGGTACGAGCGCAGCAAGACGGCTACGGGCCGGATCCACCAGCGGATGATCGACTTCTTCAACCGCGTGAAGGACTCGGTCTACCTCACCGAGGAAGGCCTCTTCCGCGCCATCCAGAGGAAGCAGACCTGGGAGCGCAAGGGCGTCCACGGAGCCAAGGGCGGCATGGCCGTCGAGTCCGCCTCCCTCGGGACGAAGGACGCGACGAACGCGGCGGCGAGATCGTACAACGACACTCACAAGATCGTGAGCAAGCCGCAGATGGAGAAGTACATCGACGACATCAACTCCATCGCCGCGCAGATTCACCGCTCCCGCCAGCGTCTCGACTACCACGCCCTGGAGGGCGAGAGCATCCTCCGCGTGAACGGCGACAAGCGCTACCCGAGGAGTGAGGACTACACCACCCAGTGCCGTCGTCGCTACGAACTCTCGGACACCGTTGACGGGGTCCAGGCGGCTGTGGGCCGGATGCTGGAGGCTGACGACGTCCTGGCCATCCGCTCCGCTCTGGAGCTTCGCGGCCACGAGGTCTCCTGCGGCCCGTGCTACGTCGAGTCTCGCCGCATCAAGATGGACACCGCCGTGAACAAGGCGATCGAGGGCTACACCCGGAAGCGGAAGAAGTCCGAGGGCGGCGGCACGGAGTTCGTGAAGCTCACGAAGGCGAACGCGGAGCGGGCGCTGACCCAGGAAGGTCGCAACTGGATGTTCGAGCACGACCGGGCCCAGTACGACATCGTCTCCAACGCATTCGCTGGCCTCAACGCCAAGGTGCCGATCGGGCGCTCCGCGTACAAGAGCGACTACCTCCGCCTGGGTCAGGAGACCATCGACGCGATGAACTCCTACTCCGGCGCTCGCTCGCAGTCGTGGTCCGACTTCGAGGTTCCGCACGCGATCGACAAGATGCAGGCCACCCTGGACAAGTCCCTGCGCGGCCTGAAGGCGCACTCGTACACGAAGGAGATCGAGTACGTCGAACTCATGAAGGACTCCGGCGAGTCGATCAACATGTCGCTGATCTACATGAAGAAGCCGGACGGCTCCATCGTGCTCAACCCGAAGCAGTCGATGCGGAACATGAAGCGTGCTCGCCAGATCCGCGAGCGGTACGACAACGTGGGCTTCGAGGGCGTGGCCATCGAGGACGCGCACCTTCGCGCCCTGCTCGACAACCCGGAGATCGACTACGTGATCCCGTACCACGTCTCCGGCCTCAGCGGGAAGCACGCGAAGATGGCTGGCGTCGAGGGCTGGACGAACTACGAGAGCCCGAAGCTCGGCTACAAGGGCATCGTCGCGGAGCAGCACTGGACTGACCTGCGCCCGAAGACCTTCAAGCAGTGGGCGACCACGAAGGGCAAGCTCAAGGTGCGGGACATCCCGGAAAAGGGCACCGCCGCTCGGAAGGCCCTGGACAAGCGGTACAAGGAGTACAAGGACAACTTCGAGGCCCAGCCTCTGGAGGACGTCAGCCGCGAGGTCTTCATCGACGAGTGGAAGGGCGACTACGATCTGCTCTGGAAGCTCTCGAAGGAGCGCGGAGTCCTGCCGCCGTTCCTGCGGTTCAAGGACCACCCGAACTACTACAAGCTTCTCACCGACCGCCGCGTCTTCGACAAGAACGGGAACTTCATCGAGCAGAAGCCGGTGCAGTTCAAGTTCGACATGGCCTACGTGAACGAGATGCTGAAGAAGTACAGGGGCGGACACGATACCTCGCACGCGGTTCCTGAGGTCGTGGCCGAGTTCGCAAAGGGCATCAAGGCCCGTCCAGCGAAGAAGAAGCCGCTCACCGCAGCCCAGAAGAAGCAGCGGGACGAGGTGCGGCGCCTTCGCGAGCAGGGCAGGGCGGACAAGGGGAAGAGCTGATGCCTGCCGCTGAGGTGATGCGCAAGTTCAAGGCTGGTACGCTGAAGTCGGGCTCCGGCCACAAGGTCACAAACCCGGCCCAGGCCAGGGCCATCGCCGCGAGCTACGGGGACAAGGGCGACAGCCCGATCACCGGCATGCTGAAGAGGCGGTACAAGAGGCGGAAGAAGCGGAGGGCGTGATGGCCGAGAAGAAGAAGTGGGACGACGAGGAAGAAGGCAGGAAGCCCTGGGAAGCCGCCCCGACGAAGAAGAAGAAGAAGCGGAAGAAGGCTCAGCGCCAAGCGGTGGCCGGACCCACGCCTGGGCGTAAGGGCCCAGGCTCGATGGCCGAGGACGTGATCGAGGAGCTGACGAAGCGCAACAAGAAGCTCGCGCCGTACGCCAAGACTGGCCCAGGCGCACCGAAGCGGAGGAAGTGAGATGGCAACCTACGGCGCTGCCGAGAGGCAGGCGAAGAAGATCGGCTCCATGGGTTCGGTAGCCAGCCTGATCTCTGCGATCGGCGGTGGCCGTGCCATGGAGGCCGGCGGAAGGAGGCCCTCCACAGAGACTGGCGACGCCAAGGCCAAGAAGTGGAAGAAGGGCAACCGGAAGCGCGGCATGCAGACCAAGGGCAAGAAGGGCACCTCCATCGAGATGCAGGAGATGCTCCAGGGTCGCTACCGGGGCAAGAAGAACGTGGCGCGGACTCGTCCGACCATGCGTTCGGGGCCCATGTAGTAGACTTCTCAGTGAGGATGTGACATGCCGACCCTGACCCGCTACCTGACGTTCGCCAACCCCCCGAACGACTTCTACCAGACCCAGGCTCAGGCTGAGGCCGCAGCTTCGGAGAAGGCGAAGAAGGACGAGGGGCAGGTGTATCAGGTCTGGGAGGTTGTGGCCACGCGCAAGTCCACGGTGGAGGCCGAGAAGGTAGTCACGATCACACCGGACCCGTAAGGAGAGAGAGTCATGCCGAAGAAGATGTACGGTGGCTACAAGCCAGGGAAGGGTTGGGGCGGAACCAAGGCCGGCGGACAGTCCGGCAAGGGTGGCCTCGGTGACGGATCGAAGGTCGGCTTTCAGGACCAGGGGTCCGGCGCCTTCGGGTCCGGCGAGAAGTCCAAGGCCGCTGTCGGCGGCGGAACGTCTGCCTGCACCACGAAGAACGACGTGAAGCGCTGATCCGCGCCCACAACGCAAAAAAGCCCCCGGGCGATGAACCCGGGGGCTTCGTGCGTTTGGAGAGGGAGATGGAAGGGGCGCAGGGAGTCGAACCCTGATGAGCGGCTTCAAAGACCGCTGCCTTGCCGTTAGGCGACACCCCCTTTGGAGGCCCTGCTGGGAGTCGAACCCAGATAGAAGGGGTTGCAGCCCTTCGCGTCAGCCACTGCGCCACAGGGCCCTGGCGGTAGGCGAGGGACTCGAACCCTCAGGGGCTTGCACCCGTACCCGGCTTCCAACCGGGCCGCTTTCCATTCGCATGCCTACCTAGTCGTCGCTGAAGATGGCCATGAGCTTGCCCTGGACCTGGGCCTTCTTCAGGGCGTTCTCTGTGCCACGGCTCTTGCCGTCCCAGAAGGCCACCACGACGTCTGCGGCATCGACCATGTGCGTGTTGCGGATGGGCCCAGCCTGATGGCCGAGCTTGTCCCAGTCCGCCTTGTAGACGTCGCAGCGCAGGCCGCGCTCGTTGCACCACAGGGCGACCTCCTCATCGACGCCCCGTGCGTCGCCCACGATGACGTGAACGTCCTCGTGAAGCATGCGCACGAAGCGCCGGACGAGTTGGAGCTTCTTGAACTCGCGTGAGCCGCTGATGCAGAGCTTCATGAGTCCTCCCAGCCCTCGTCGGTGAGGTTCCGAACCCAGGCCTCTTCGTCGTCCTCGTCCACCTCGACCTGAAGAAGGTCGCCACATTCCTCGCAGCGCTCTGTCTCGTCGGTGTACCACCACGCTTCGTCGCGCTCGAAGACTTCCGCGCCGCAGTTGGGGCAGGGCAGAGAGGCGCTCATGCGGACCTCCTCTTCAGTGCGTGACGCCTCTCGGTCGGGGTACGCAGGCTGTTCTTGTAGCGGACGCAGTGGTCCGCAGCGTGCGTAGCAGCCCAGGAGTCGGGCTTGTACCTGCACTCGAACCCCTGGCCGACGACCATGCCCACAAGCTCCTGAAGGTACTTGTTGGACATGTGCCGCTCGCTCGGGTTTGCGTCGATGTGGACGGTCGGCAGAGTCTGGAACTGGAGCCCCAGCTCGACGGACATCCACACCTCCTTCGAGAGGCGTTCGCGCAGAGAAGAGATGCGAGGAAGTACGGTACGCGTGTAGGCGACCCTGCCACCCTTCGGAGGGTTCAGGATCACGACTACGGTGACGAAGAAGGAGCGCTTCCCCGCCTGGAGTGAATCGGTTCCGACGTGGACGTCCTGGCCACTTGATGCGGCCTCGTCCACCCACTCGACGATATCCTCAATGGAATCGCCCGAGAGGGTGCGCCAGCGAGTCTTCATGTTCTCTTCCTCAAGTCGATGTAGCGTTGCGAGGGGCGCTCGACCTCGGGCTGAGGTGCTGAGCTTACCAAGCTTGGAAAAGGCCGCTGTCGCGACCTCGGCCCAGACCTCTCGTCCGGTCATGTCTTCCTCTTAAGGTCGATGTAGCGGAGCTTCTTCTTCGGCGGCTCGGGCTCGGGGCCGGGGTCTTGAGTCGTGAAGTCCTTGATCCAGCCATCGATCTCCGCGTCGGAGAAGCGGTCGCAGTCCGTGCCCTGGTAGACGGGCTCGTGCCATGTGAGCGCCCACGCATCGCCAGGACGGAGGACGACGAGGCAGTCGCCGCTGTCAGGCTTGCAGACCCGGTACTGGCCAGTGAGACCGATGTCAGTGTCGCCCAGGTTCCTGAACGTCTTGCCTTCGGGCGTCTCGTGGATGTGCAGGCCAGAGAACGCTGTCATCTCGACATCGTCTAGTTCTAGTTCCATGGGTAGAAGGTGGGGGCCGGGGCAAGTATCCAATGCCCCGACCCCCGAGTCGATCAAGTATGGACCGTTTTCGAGACGGTTTCTTTCTTGAGTGCGCGTGTATTCCCCGACGATGGCGTTTAAGCAGGCCGTTGAGTCCTTAGACGCCAACGTCCTTCCGCTAGACTACCCGGACATGGGTACGACGGTATGAAGAATGAGGCCATGGAGTCCGGGGGAGGATTTGAACCTCCGTCTTTGGCGTGAGCGGAGACCTGCGTTCGATCCGTCAGGGTGCGCGGGGTGCTCAGTCTCGGAGCGACAGCTTCAGGTTGAGCCGGGGATGCCCGGTTGAGAAGGCCGGGGCCCGGTAGAGTGAGCCTGAGGTTGAGGGTGAGCTTGGCTCCGAACTGGTTGGGGAAGGGTGAGGTGGCAACTCGAAGTCAAGTTGCCACCTTCACGCCTACCCGAAGATGTACTTGAAGACCTCCTGGCCGATGGAGACCTTCGGCGCCTGGGCACCGTTGGCTTCCTCGCGGGCCTTCTTCACCGCGATCTGAAGCGCGACCACGCGACGGAGCATGGCCTTCTTCTCGGTCTCGGGAATGGCGCCGGAGAAGCGCGTCATCTCCCAGGTACCCACGTTGACGTCCTTCGTGATGAGCTGGGTCTGGGCCGGGTGCTTGTCCGTGGCGTCGTAGAGCACGATGGGCGACTCGACCTTCTTCGTGCGGAGAGTCTCGGTCGGGTCCGTGCGGTAGAGCTTGGTGGAGGCGTCCTGCTTCCACTCCTCCGACGGGTCCAGAGTCGGCGCCGACGCGATGAGTGTGTGCAGGTCGTTGAGCTGCTTCTCGATGAAGAGCAGCGTCGTGGCCGGGATGCCTTCGAGGACGGTCACGCCGGCATCATCGACAACGTCAGCCTTCGCGACGAGGTTGCCCGCGTCCTTCTGGGCCGCGATGTCCATGTAGCGGGCCCACTCGTCGCCCACCTCGCCCAGGGCCTCGACGGCGTTGGCCTGGACGTTCTGGCGCTGCGGAGGCGCGTCCTCGCCCTCCTCGTCCTTCTTCTTGTAGGCCTTGGTGAAGCCCTCGAACAGGTTGGGCTTCTCGAAGGCCTTCCGAAGGATGGTGGCGGTCTCATACGCCTTCTGCTTGATTCCCTTTTCGATGGCGATGACTTGGTTCAGCTTCACGGTATTCCTTTCGGTTTGGCGGAAGGCAGACGGATCGAACGCCTACGCGATGCGCACCCCGGGGTTCGAGCCCGGTTGGGGACCATTCCCCGGTACCTTCCTTAGAGTTTGATGCTGAGGTTGGCGGTGGGTCCGAGAATCGAACTCGGTTAAGACGGGTAGCAACCGCCCCGCTGTCCAACTGCACACCCACCATGGAACCCAGGTCGAGGCGGTGGGGGGACTCGAACCCCCATCGGTTCCATTTACGACTCTCTCGCTTAGAAGACGAGGTCGATACACCGCCTGGAGAACCTCCGGTACTACTGCCCCAACCACCATTGGGAGCACGAGCACGGCCTATGACAGATTCGAACCGTCGCCTCGGCACGATGCCGTGTGCTTGAACGGGTTACACCAATAGGCCAGTCTGGCCCTCCCGGTGAGAATCGAACTCACTTGGTCCCGCTTAGGAGGCGGGTGCGCGTCCGTCGCGCATCGGGAGGGCGTTGCGCCGGCATCCGTACCACTGGACCACGCCCCCCTATGGCGGGGGAGGCGGCGGGATTCGAACCCGCGTCTCCGGCATCTGGAACCCCCGGCGAGAATCGAACTCGCTTCTCTGGTTTCGTAGACCAGCGCCTTCTCCATTAGACGACGGGGGCATGGTGCCTTTCGCGCGAGAATGGAACCCGTGGTGGGAGTCGAACCCACTCGACCTGGGTTCGGGGCCCAGGCATCCCTCCGTGGATCTCACGGGCTTGGTGGGGACGCCGAGAATCGAACTCGGATCAACGGTTTGAAAGACCGTTCGCCTGCCATTAGCGTACGCCCCCAGTGGGGGAGCTGCCCCTTGAGGCCAGCATGTCCCCCGCACCGCTAGTAAGTGGTGCTTTGGTGGCACGAATGTTTTATCGGGGTCTGGGCCACCTGCGTTTCCCCAGCTCGTGTTAGGAATGTTAGGAGCCTTTGCAGCAAAAAGGCCTACCTCGGTTTCGACCGGCCACAGACACTCTTTAGGGAGTGGCTCTCCACAAGCCGAGGGGTCGCTGGAGCCGGACCAGGGAGTCGAACCCTGCGGCCTGGGCTTACAAGGCCCTGGCGTGCTCGGCACGTCCGGCGTACGACGGATTGATCCCTCTTGCTTAAGGAGGCGCGATGCTCGTCGTGGCCACCCGTCATACCACGAGTCATAGCCCTGGTGCTCCCGGCTGGACTCGAACCAGCACGCATCGGGCTTCAACCGACCGCTCTACGCGATTGGAGCTACGGGAGCATGGAGCCCAACCGGGGTATCGCGCCCCGCTCTCCTACTTACGAAGCAGGAGTCGTCCTTGACGGTCGGGCAGTCTGGTCCACCCCCGAGGAATCGAACCCCGATCTCTCGCTAATCAGGCGAGCGTTATCCCAGTTTCACTAGGGGTGGATGGTGGGGGAGAAGGGACTCGAACCCTCATGTGCTGCCCTCCGAAGGCAGGCCGTTAGCATTACGGTCACTCCCCCGAGTTGGTGGGGCCAGAGGGACTCGAACCCTCATCTCTCCGCTTAAAAGGCGGGCGCTCTCCGTTGAGCTACGGCCCCGGTTGGCTCCAGGGGTGGGACTCGAACCCACCACGGTCGGATTAACAGTCCGTCTCCCCCACCCGGAGGGACTCCCTGGATCTGTACGACCTCGTGTAGGCAGCGTTCGCCGCCCGACACTTTCGACAACGACAGCCGTGGTGCTTGTACGCGTTGAGCGTCCCATGCCTCATCGGCTTGGCGCAGCCACGGCTGTGGATGCCCGTGTGCTCGCCGCGCTGTTCGAGGCTGAGGTTCTCGATCCTGTTGTCTCGCTTGTTGCCGTTGAGGTGATGCAAGCACTCGTCCGGGCCTGGAACCTCGCCGTGGCGCTTCCACCACACGAGCGTGTGCTCGTAGCAGTAGCGTCCACGGTACTTGAAGCCTGGGTATCCCCAAGGCGCAACCACCATCTCGTATGGGCCGTTCTTCATGAGACCAGCGTAACACGGAGTGGAAGTTAAGGATTGGCTGCTCCCCCCAGACTCGAACTGGGATTCTCGGCTTCAGAGGCCGGCGTCCTACCATTGAACGAAGGAGCAACTGGTCGGGAACCGGGGAGTCGAACCCCGTCCACCGGCTCCCGAAGCCGGTGTGCTACCGGAACACTTGTTCCCGAAACCATCGCTTTCACCTCCGGGTGGCTAGACCTTCGGCTTGCCCACCTTCGTAGGCTCCGACTCACGGGCCGGACGGCGCGATGAACCGCTTCCAGGCTTGCACAGGGGGCCAGCCCCGATGAGAGGCCCAGGAACTTGGGGTGTCCGACCGGAGTCGAACCGGCATCAAGAGGGCCACAACCTCTCCGCTTGCCATTAGCGTACGGACACAAGAGAGACCTCGTCAGGCCGGATGCTGGAGATGCGGGGCAGGCGTCAGTCCAGCCGATAGCCTCGATACCCAAGCGTCATGCTGCCCACAGCGCAAGGGGACGTAGGTCTCACTTCTATCCGTACGAGTTGGTCCACCCCCAGGGGCTCGAACCCTGACGGTACGGCTTGTAAAACCGCTGCACTGCCACTCGTGCTCGGGGTGGATTGGTAGCGGGACTGGGACTTGAACCCAGCGACCTGGGCTTATGAGACCCTGGTGATCACCCGATCCCCCGCATCCGTGCCCCAGTAACTGCATACGCCCGTGTCGGTCTGGACCTCGGGACGCCTTGCCGGTGCCTGGGGCCGCACCGATCCGACGGATCTGGTAGCGCCACGGAGACTCGAACTCCGACCCCGGCCTTGAGAGGGCCGTCACCTGACCAGTTAGTTAGATGGCGCCACGGGTGCGACTAGTGTGTCAGTACAGGAACGGACGGAGTCTTCGGGGCCATCCCCTCGCCGGCCTGGATCATGTACTCGATGGGCTTATTCATCCCAGCCCTGCACTTCGGGCTCGTACACGTCAGCATGACCGGCGGCGACTGCGGATCGTCCATCCACCACTTCAGCGCATCCTCGTGTCCGCACTTGATGCACTTGTACTCGATTCGGTTCACGAGCTTTGGCTTCTCCATCGTTCTCCTCTGTTTGGTGGACCCGGCGCGATTCGAACGCGCATCCCTCAGCTTGCAAGGCTGGGATCTTCCCGTTGGACCACGGGCCCACGTTTCTGGTCCGAGTGCTTTCATCCCCCACCAGGGAACCAGCCTGCCGTCCGGCCTGCTGGCGCTTGTCGTGGCTCGGAGCCGCGAAGATGGCGGGCGCGAAGGGGATCGAACCCTCCTCACTCGGTAGACAGCCGAGTCGCTTCTCCAGATGCGTACGCGCCCATGGTGGGCCCCCGCAGATTCGAACTGCGATGCCGCAAGGTTTGAGCTTGCGAGGTATGCCTGTTCCCTTCAGGGGCCCATGGTCCCAGCGGCTGGAGTCGAACCAGCAAGCACTCGCTTCTGAGGCGAGTAGGTATGCCAAAGTTCCCGTCACGCTGGGTTGGTGCGGAGGGGTGGATTTGAACCACCAAGCACGACGCTCTCAACGTCGTAGGTATGCCAGATTCCCGTCACCTCCGCATTGGTCCTGCACCGGGGGCTCGAACCCCGACTTCCCCGGGTAAGAACCGGGTACGCTGCCACTCGCGTCCGTGCAGGATGGAGCCCTCGCCCAGAATCGAACTGGGACTGTCTCCTTACCAAAGAGACGTGCTGGCCATTATCACTACGAGGGCTTGGAGCGAGCCACGGGAATCGAACCCGTACCGTGAGCTTGGAAGGCTCTCGTGCTACCACTGACACCAGACTCGCTTGGTGGGGTACCTGGGAGTCGAACCCAGATGTTAGGCGCGTGGCGCAAGCGGGTTACAGCCGCTCCCCGGCTCCGACCGGGTGATATACCCCATTGGCGGGGGATCTGGGATTCGAACCCAGCAGCGTCAGGTTTTGGAGACCCGACCGTGTTCCCAAGCACCTCCCCCGTACATCTTGGAGCGACAGGCGGGGCTCGAACCCGCGCCTCCAGGCTGGCAACCTAGAATGCTACCTCTGACACCACTGCCGCTCAGTATCTCCCTCTCCTCGGATCCCAGCCCGGACTGAACGCTGGCGCGTTTCCTTGTCGGCTGGTCCTGCCCGTCGCTTGCGTCCTTGGCGGGTCAGGTTCGAGGGGGGATCAGGTTCGGGCCCGAGGGCTGCGACTCGTTGATGTCCCGACAACGACACGAACATCTTACCGCAGTTGTCAACCCATTTCTTTCCAAGAGTCCAAGTTGCTCTGGTGCTTCTTGCAGAACGACTTCTTGGGGACGGCCTTCTCGTTGCAGTCCTTCAGACAGCAGACGGGCTTCAGCCGGATCATGCGCCCCTTCTTCTCCTCCACGGGCGGCGGCTCCTTCTTGACGATGGGCTTCACGAGTCCGACCGACGCGGGCTTGTAGAAGTTTTTTTGAGGCTCGCTCGTGCCGGTGAACATGCCGCTGGGCCCGGCCACCGTCGTCAAGGCGAACGGTCCCGTCGCGGGGATCATGGTACCGGGCTCGTTCGTGGCCTCTTCGCACCACTCGGCGTCTACGATGTACTTCGGCATGAGCCCCATATTCTTCTCCAGCGCGACCGCCTTCTTGAGAAGCTCCTCTTCCTTCGCCTTCGCCTCCTCGTAGGCCTCCTGCTGGGCCTTCAGCTCCTCCTGCATCTTCTCGAACTTCTTGTGCAGCTTCTCCGCCTCGCTCTCCAGCATAAGCTTGTCGGTCTTGGCCATCTCGTAGAGGCGTTCGAGGTATTCCCCCGGCGTCTCGCCCTTCTTCGGCTTGAACGCTTGGGAGAGTTGCAGGATGCGGCCCTGCTTCTCTAGAAGGTCAGGGTTCTTGGCCAGGACGGAGAACGCGGCATCCTCGCACTCCTTCCTGAGGTCGGGGTCATCTACGTTGACGGTCATCCTCTCGGAGTAGTGGGCGACGGGACCGTTCTTGTTCTCGTAGGATCCTGGCGGCTCCACGTAGTCGAGCAGGTAGTAGCGCTGCTGGTCCTCGATGGTCTGCGGCGCCCCCTCGCCGTTGTAGAGCGCCGCTGTCTGGAAGTGTGGGATGTACAGCTCGGGTGGAGGCGGCTCACCCACCTCCATCGTCCGGCTGAAGCCATCCAGATTCTTCAGCACGGCTTTCATTGCTTAG
>Ga0272441_10011266_pt1 | contig 13309 bp, 12 predicted proteins | sample SSMProp6N_FD_193582 | JGI IMG/M metagenome (GOLD analysis project Ga0272441, IMG submission 193582) | Marine sediment archaeal communities from Little Sippewissett salt marsh, Falmouth, MA, United States - SSM-Prop-6N | ecosystem: Environmental > Aquatic > Marine > Wetlands > Sediment ... | reverse complement strand
GCTTATAGCCTACAGCGTTTGGGATAAAGCGGTTTAAAGTAATTGTTATTCTATCGCAAATTCGGAATCTTTGTTAGACAAAAATTTTCAAACAATGTTATAATGCCCGCAGTAATCAACCAGGCCTATCCTGATCATCATGAAAAAAGTTTCCGATATATTAAACGAAAAAGAGCGAACGTTTTCGTTCGAATTCTTCCCCCCCAGAACGGACAAGGGGTATAAAAACCTGCTCAGACACGTGGCCGAACTGGCCGCCCTGCAACCGGATTTCATTTCCTGCACCTATGGCGCCGGCGGGGGTAACCGCGAAAAGACCTTTGATATCGTTCAGCGTATCCAACAGGAGCATGCGATCCCAGGCATCGCCCATCTGACATGTGTTCTCAACACCAAAAACGAAATCCTGAATATACTCAACGATATCAAAGCCCGCGGAATTTGCAATGTTTTGGCCCTGCGGGGAGACCCTCCCCAGGACAATCCGGACTGGCAACCGGGGCCGGAAAATTTCGAATACAGTTACCAGTTATGCCGTTTTATCCGGGAACATTTCAGTGATTATTTCGGTATCGGGGTGGCGGGTTTTCCGGAGGGGCATCCCTTATGCCCGGATAAAGAAAAAGACGCGAATTTCCTAAAGTTGAAGTTGGACAGCGGCGGGGATTTCGTTATCACCCAATTCTTCTGGGACAACAAAGATTATTTTGCATACACCCGGCGTCTGAGGCAACGGGGGATCACCGCCCGCGTCATCCCGGGGATTTTTCCTTTCACCGATTACGAAAAAATGAAGAGCTTTGCCGATAAGGACGGGATCAGGATCACCCCGGAAATTAAAGAGCTTTTTGAACCCATCCAAGATGACAAGGAAAAAACACTATCCGCCGTCATCGATTTTACGGTCCGCCGCGCGCGGGAATTGCTGGCCGGCGGCGCGCCGGGACTCCACTTCTACACCCTCAACAAATCTCATCCGGTTGATGAGATCGTCAAACAAATCAAGGCATCATAGAATTCACTTAGGCTGGAAACGGCTTAATATCCTTGAAAAAGCCAAACTCCCCAAAAAATACAACGCCAGCATGCCGTGCATGATATAGCGCCCCGCCGACTCATACTCTCTCTGGCTGAAAACAAAAAGATAACCCCAGGCAATGAACAAAAACTGACTCAATACCGGGACAAGAAACATCCATTCCGTTTTTCGAAAACTCATACAGATACACCCTAAAGATACGGCCGCAAAGAAAAGCGGGGCCGTGTACCATTTTATAAGATATTCGATCATTAACCCGAACCGGGAAGAATCAGGGCCGCTGATCTTTGAGATAAAAAAGGTTGGATCGGGGCTGAACCACATCCAAATTGATATCGGTATAAAAAGAACGATCAAAAATAAAACAATCTGAAAAGGGCGTAAACTCCGGCGCAAGATCACTAACGGGAAGACAAAGAAAAAGATCACCGATGTCGGCGGCTTCGTGTAGGCCAGAAGGCCGATACCAAAGCTCAACAGGAGCACAACGGGCCAAGACATGGCCCGATCCGTCCGGCTCGCTCTCCAGCATTCAGCCATAAGGATCATAAAAAAGACCGCGGCGATCCCTTCGCCGTAAATCAATCCCAGGAACAATTGCCGCCACCACAAATGCCGCATGACCGTCATCAGCAGGGCCGTGTTAAAAAAAACAAAGGCCCATTTGTCTTTTCGTAAATGATTCAAGAAAATCCCGATCTGAAAAATCAAGATGACCGGCATGTAGTATATATTATGATTGAATTTACAATGAAATAACAAATTGGGCAGGGCGCTGATAAACGGGATCCCGTAACTATGGGAATAAAGGCAGCGCGTGTATGCTCTATCCGCCGGCGGGATGTTGACAAAGTCCGCGGCCTGGACATACCAGAACACTCCTTCATCGGTATACGGGACACGCGCTGCGGAAAGGTTGGTCGGCAAAAAATACAGCAAAGCAATCGTCACCCAGCCGATGATAATCACAACGGCCGGATCAAAGCGAACGCGCGGTGTGATGGCGGGAGGCGCAGGCTTTCGCTGAAAGATGGCAACCCATCCCCCTAACGCCAAGACGACCGCCCAGAGGAATCCCGTTTCCGGGATCCAGCGCCATAATTGCAATAAGATATAAAGCTGTTCCACAAAGAACAGGCCGAACAATACCAAATTAAAACAAAATAAAAACGACAAACGTCCCACCGCCCGTGATAAGAGCAGGGCCACGAGGGCTACGGTTCCGTAACCTAAAAGGCTGATGAAAAGTCCCAGCCAATGTTGAATGGGGATTTGCGGCAACGCTGATCCGAAATCACTCCAGAGCCCCCCACTCCGTATCAGGACCAGAAAAAGCAGAACAAAAAGTGCGACCACATAAGCATAGTCAAAATACCGTATGTTGCTCCCGCGGTGTATGGTTTTCATTAGATTCATACAATTCAGTTTCCCGGTGTTTCGTCAAGACTATAGCATACAGCAAAGAAGTCTAACACCAAATAAAAATCTGCGGCCTGTTGCCGGACCGCAGATTTGAGACTTTAAATTAATAATCTTGAATGATGAAATCAAAATGAGACATGCCATCTTAAACCAAAATCTTCAATCCCTAGAATCTGATATACATCCCGAAGCGCACATTCCGTTCGGGCGCCGGAAAATAATCTTTTGCGGGCGAGGACGTGGATTTAGTGGCATAAGAAAAATATTTTTCATTGAAGATATTGTTGATTTCCACAAAGACCTCGAACGGGTCCGGCGCATAGGATAGTTTGAGATCAAAGACCGTGCAAGGCTTAAGGCGCGGGGTCTCGTTGAGGGTATCATTGATCGCGTAGCGGGATCCCATATAACGGCCGGTCAGGGATGCCAGATATTGATCCCAGATCTCCATCTGCAGCCCCAGACTGGCTTGATGTTCAGGGGCCAGAGGGATACGTTTGTTGTCGCTGTTGCCGCTGATGAACTCCGGCTCTTGATACGTGTAGGTGGTGGTTATTTTCAAATTGCTGAACAGGTCGGAATCGACCAGTTTCAGCAGGTCCGTTTCCTGTCCGACTTCGATTCCGATGCGGCGGGTCTTGCCATAATTATTATTCGCGCCCCAGCCCCCGCCGGCCGTGGGATCGAAAAAAATCTCATCCCGTAAGCTCAACCAATACGGGGTCAGGCTGATTGTGGTGATATCATTCAGGTTATGCTTGGCGCCGAACTCATACTGAATCCCGGTCTGCTGCTTGAGATCCGTATCCAATCCGGTCCAGGTGCTGTACCATTCGTCCGTGGCCAGGAACCGGAAGGTTTGCTGAACGTTAAAAAAAACATTGGATCCTCTGGCGTAATCATACCGCGAACCGACCATATGCACCCATTCTTCGGCGCGTTCCTTGTCATAATTCGCCACCCCGCTGCGCTGATCAAAGATATAATCCGCGCGCTGCCGCCGCGTACCGGCATTAATATAAAAATCATCCAGGGTCTCGGCCTCGCTAAACAGATAAAACCCCAACTCGCGTTTGGTGATCGTCAGATCATCGCTATTGGAACCGCTGCCCCAGATATCGTTGTCCACATCATAATAATCTACTCCGGTAACCAGGTTGAAATTCCGGCCGAAGATCTTTTGGTCAAAGGCATATTTCCCCAATAACCCCAAGCTATCGATCTCGCGCTTGGTACCGAAATCATACGCCGAAAACATGGCATACGTATCCCGGTTTCGATAGGAGGTATCGAGCACAAAACGGCCCCATTCGAGATTCTCTGGCCAGGGCGACACATCCAGCGTCAATTGCACAAAACGGTCTTTGGTGGAGGCAAAATCTTCTTCGTCGGCCGAACCGCGCCGGCCCAGATCCTTAAGCTCGGTATCGTTGAGTCCCCCGGGCAGGCCGTAATCATCTTCATGCCAGGAGGTATTCAGGCTGACCTTGAGCTTATCGGATAACCGGTAACCGAGGCGTGTGAGAAAGTCCTTGGCCAGGACATCGCTGTTGGAGCGGTACCCTCCGAAATCGCTATATTTGGAATAATGATAATAATTGAAACCCTTCCATTCGCCGGAAACCTCCATATCCCCGGCCACGGAATCATAACTGCCCAGAGTGACCCCGGTCTTACCGGATAAATCGCCCTTCCCTTCTTTAGTAATAATGTTGACAACACCTCCCACCGCATTATCACCATAAAGAACCGATCCGGCGCCACGGATGACCTCGATTCTCTCCACCGCGCCGACCGGGATCTGCAGCAGATCCGGACCCGAAATATCGATCGAATTAACCTTGCGGTCATTCACCAGGACCAGCACGTTACGGCCGGCCGTGTCGCCGAACCCGCGGATATCCACGTTCGCGGTCTTAGGCGTCCCGCTGTTATAAACACTGATCCCCATTTGCTGGGTCAGGACATCATTGACGGTACGCGCGTTGAACTCCTGAATCGTTTCGGCATCAATCACGCTGACGTTGGACGCGATCTTGTAATCATGCTGGGCCATGCGGCTGGCCGAGACAACGATCCGGCCGAGCTCACCCAGGGTCAAAGAATCATTGGCCCTGACAGAAGGAACAATGATTAATACTCCGATCAAACTAAATATGATTTGTTTCATTTATGCGCCTCTCATTATCTCCGAACGCAAAACTCTCGAAAATTTTTTTAAAATTTTCTTCGTGCGTTCGGAGTTAATTCGCCCTGACAATTTACTTCGCGCTCTGCGCTCAGTAAATTGTGGGCTCATTAAAAAAAATGCAGCCCTTTTTGAGGACTGCACCCGTTTTCTTGATCCTTTTATATCCCATTCCCGCTGTCAACCGCAGCAGATTTGGATTAAGCACCGGCAGGTATTCTGACTCCTTTAGAACCGTTGTCTCGCTTTAAGATAAGGGTTTTGGCATTTGGCCTTTGACTTTCCTTAAATCTTATAGCTTCCAACTTATATCTAAAGTCACAGCGGCGGGACCGCTCCCGATTCGCACGGGATTTCCCTTTTAAGCCCCGATTCCCTCGGGGTGCCGATACAAAAAGACGGTTGTTGTAAAGAACAAGGGCAAGCTCAGGTCGCCAACAGCCAATCGGCATACCGGGTCTTGCGTACATAAACAGCGATCAGTTCATATAAACCAAACAGGCCGGCGCTGTAAACAAGCGTGCTGAAAAATGTTTGGCGGTAGAACGGAATCGCGGCCACATAACAATTCCTCAGGCCTTCGATCGTCAGCGGATACATAACCAGCCAGGCACCGAAGTTCGTGATCAAAAAGAAACCCAAGGCCGCGGCCACACTGCACCCCGCGATCCCATAAACGGTCTTATGCCTTCTCAACCACAGCCCCATGGCGGCAATCAAGGCCACGCTCCCCCAGGTAAAAAGAATCAGCTCATGCATCCCGATCAACAGATCCGAAACGATCATCAATGACAAAGGAACGAGCAGGGCATATTTCTTTTTGAGATAAGTGCCTCCGAACAGGGCCAAGGCCAAGACCGGGGTGAAATTCGGAGTGTGATAAATAAAACGCGAGAGAATACCGATGAGTAAAATGATGATGGCTAACATAATTTTCCTTTGGTGTTTTGTTTGAAATTTATTGTAACGAATGCCATAAAAGATAACAAGTTATTTTTTATTTTCAGCTGGTGATTTCTCTACATTTTGAATAAATTCATCTGTTGATCATTTTTCTTTACGGTTGTCCTCTTCATTGATTCAGCAACTTCTTTTAATTCTTGATCAATATCCGCCAAAAAAGATGACGGTCTGGCCTGATAGAACTTCCCGTATAAGAATCGCTTCCCGGCCGATATCAGATATAATCGTTCCTTGGCGCGCGTCATGCCGACGTAAAAAAGACGGCGTTCTTCTTGGGGATCCGATTCCATTGATTCCATCTTCAAGGGGATCAAGCCTGCGTTGCAGCCCACAATAAAGACCACCGGGAACTCCAATCCCTTGGCCGCGTGCAACGTCATCAAGGACACGCGCTCGCCGTCTACCTGCGGTTCAGGGACAGCCCGCAAGCAAACATCGTCGGCAATGTCCTTGGAATCTTTATTAAGATCCGGTGCCCGATAAGGTATCCCCAAGCGGTCAAAGGCCTTCTTGAGGACATGTACTTGACTGTTCAGCCGGAATAATACCGCGACATCCCCGAAACTATAATGTCCGACATCATCGTTATCCACTCGGCCCGAATCCTGAGAAAACATCCCCACCCCGCCGACCAGTTTCTCGATCTGGTGAACGACAAACTCGGCCTCGGCTTTGTCCGTTGCTGCTTCCTGAATGATTAAACGCCCCTGTTGATAGATGGTGGCTGTCAGGGCCGGAACCGAAATCCGTTCTGATGCTGCGATCATCTGCCCGCAGGCATTCAACAGATTATGCATTGACCGATAATTATCTACCAAAGTCATGATCTTGGCTGCCGGAAAATCTTTTTCAAAACTTTCAAAGAACCGGACATCCGAACCCCGAAAGCCGTAAATCGCCTGGCACGGATCGCCGATCGCGGTTAAAGATCCGGTATTCCCCACCAAATTCTTGATCAAGGCATGCTGAACCGGATTAATATCCTGGAATTCATCTACAAAAATATCCTGATAACTTGATTGAAGCTCTTTCAACACATCCGGATGGTCGTCCCATAGCAACAATGTTTCCCGCAGAAGGTCATCGAAATCCAATAATCCGTTTTGACGTAAGCTTTTGCTGAAACGCCTTAAATCATCCGGCCAGGTCTCCTCGTTTGGATCCGCCTTGAGCCGTGAAATCTCTTCAAGAAAAAGTTTGATTTCCCGCGATTTCTTTGCCGGCCAAAATTCATGTGCCAGAAATTCCGCCTCTTGCGGCGCGATCACTTTAAAGGATCGCGGCAATCCGATCCGAAGCGCTTCCTTTCGCAAGACCGATAAACAAAATTGATGAAACGTTCCGGTCATGACCCGTTCGTCCAGATCAGGAATCTCCCGGTCCAGACGCTGACGCATTTCTTCCGCTGCTTTATTCGTAAAGGTGATGGCGAGGATTTTACGCCCGGGTGGGAGATCGGCAGCCTGACGGGCGATCCGGCCGGTCAAGGTATGGGTCTTGCCCGTTCCGGGACCGGCGACGATCAGGAGGTATCTTGCCGTCGAGATAACGGCCTGCCACTGGGCGTCATTAAGGTCAGGAGGAGTTTTCAAAGTGTGAAAATTAAGATTAAACGTTTAGAAAAAAAATAATCCTTGCCTGATTCTATGAAGGCTCTTCGTAAAAATCTACACCCGTTGTGATGGTCCATGAGGTGAATGGAGCCTGGATCATCCCCGCCGAAAATGTATATCCATCGAGTTCAAAAAAACAATAAAACTCATATCCATTCTCCGTCGTGCCGCAAAGGTCCTGACTCAGGTATGGGGGAACGGCAGCTATCAGATCATTCATACCCGAAGGGTAAACACCATCATGCGCCTTGGCATATGATTCCGCCGCTAGGGCCATGCCTTCCAATGTCTTATGCATATAAAGATACCCGGCTTCTCGACGAATTGCTGAAAATTTCGGGACGATGATCGTAAGCAGCAAACCGATAACAACCAAGACCATCACCATTTCTAACAATGTAAAAGCCTTGTTACCTCTTGGGGGATCAATCAGCATATAGCTCATCCAAAATTAACCGGGTAAATCTTTCGCTTCCAACCAATGAACGGTTGCTGGTAGAAAATATAAAGATATATCGACATATCAACTTATATTAAAACATCGTCATTTGTTCTTTGGCGGTTTGGCGCTCGGAATCCGAGAATATCTTGATCTTGCCGTATTCCCCGTCATAACCGGCCGCGATCTGGACCTTCCCCGCCCTGACTCGCCTAATGCCTTCGGTGATCAGGGAACCGGCGGTCTTCTCAACGCGATCGTAAGCGAGATCGTTCAGGATAGCCATTTCATTGCCCAACTTATTGAGAAGGGACATATAAATTTCCTGAACACCGCGGGTATTCGGTCCCGTCCCGCGTGCCTCAGCAATGATCTCGGGTAAAGGGATCAGACTGAAAAACGGTTTGGCCTTAGGCGAACGGCGGCCTTCGGGATGGTCGGCCAATTCTTCAACCCGGGCCATGACACCGACCGTGACCGGCTTGCCGCACACCGGACAAAGCCCCTTGTGCTTGATGGTTTCCTGCGGATGAAGGCGGGTTTGGCAATTGCGGTGGCCGTCAAAATGATACTTGCCTTCTTCCGGAAAAAATTCCACGGTTCCGACCAGCCCGGGATTGCCTTCACTGCGCAAGGCATGCCGGATGCCGGGATAGCTGAGATCGCCGTCAAAAATGGTGGATTCGCGGGCCAGTTTAGGCGCGGAGTGGGCATCCGAGCAGGATATCATGACATAATCGTCCAGCTGGCTTAATCGCCAATTCATAGGCGGGTCCGAGGACAATCCGGTTTCAACGGCAAAGATATGTCCGGTCAAATCACCGAAACAGTGTCGAATCGAATCAAATCCGCCTTTAGATCCCAAAACGGAAAACCATGGCGTCCAGATATGCGCCGGGACCAAGAAACTTAAGGGATCCGATTCCAAGACGATCTCCAACAGATCGCGTGAGTCCAGGCCCAGGATCGGGCGGCCGTCGGAACGGATATTCCCGATCGCGTCTAACTTCTTTTGAACGACATCAGCGGCTTCAAAGTCCGGCATAAAAATAACATTATGAATCTTGCGGACCTTATCGTCTTTTTTGTAAATATTGGAAATCTCGCTGGTCAGGACAAAGCGCAGCTCGCCCTGACAGGCCTTGGGCAGCTGCCGGGCGGCCAGGGTATCATATTCTTTTTTCAAGCGAAATAATCCTTCTTCAGCGGGCTCGAGTTTTTGTTTGAGTTCTTTCAGCCACTGCGGATGAATGCAATCCCCGGTGCTGATCACCTGGAGCCCCTTCAACCGGCCCCAATAAGAAAGGTGTTCCAGATTCAGGTCCCGGCTGGTGGCACGCGAAAATCGGGAATGGATATGAAGATCAGCGTAATATTTCATGAAATTATGTCGTAGTAAAAATAACCGGTTCAAAACAAAAATGGTGCTGAAAACTAAACAAAGTCAGGCCGATAACCAAGAGACCTAAAAACACGGCATACAATCCATGCAGACCGATTCCCAACGGACGGTTCCAATGTTTGACCGCAGTAATCCCGCGGATCGTCATCAATAAAACCAACGGGCAGAAAAATAAAGACAGTCGCGGAACCGTAAACGGATACTTTTTCAAAGCGCCCAAAATAAATAACTCGACATAGAGAACAAACGGAATGGTTTGCAGGCTAACAAAATAATATTTATCCTTTCGGATGTTCCTGAAGAATCCGGCAAACATCTCAACCAATCCAAAAATCATAAAAAAGGTAGCCAGGTATTTAAAAATCCGCGGCCGGATCACCAGCCATTTGACAAACAGATTGACCGTGCCCTCCTGCCAGGTCTTGAAAAAGTCTTCTGCCGAGGCAAACGAAATAAAATAATCCCCGAAGCCGGCCGTGACTTCCATAAAATGTCGAAAACGCATATCGAACCAATATGAAATAGCCGCAAAGAAAAGAAAGGCCAACGAGTAAAAATAAAAATCGCGGGGATTCCGTTTCCGGCGAAAATCCAAAAGCAAATTATGCCAGACGATCAAAGCGAACAAAAAAGCCGGGTACGAAAAAAGCCCCAAGGCGGGCAACAGGCATAGAACCGTCAGATACCGGCCGCGCGGCCAAATACCGGCTACTTTCTTTTGGTGAAAAATAAACAACAAGATGAGCGCGCCGGCCAACATATCCATGGAGTAGGGCTTGAGTTCGGCTGAATAATAGATCAAAAGCGCCGATGCCGGCCAGGACAGAACAAAAGTCAGATACGCCAGCCGGTCCGGCAATTCGCGCCTGGCTAAACGGAGCCAGATAAAAAAGGCGCCCAGCATGCTCACCAACGGAAAAAATCGCAAAGCCTGAAGGCTATAATCGAACAACCGGGAAAAACGCTGGATCAAAAATAAATACACCCGGGGGAAAACCTGAAGGCTTAACAGTTTCCGGGAAAACATATCCTTGGCCGAAAAAGCCTCAATACTTGCAAACACGCATTGCTCGTCGTTCCACAACGGCCGGTCAGAAAAAAAATGCGTCAGGCATAAGGCCAGGTACCACCCGATCAAAACAGCGGCCAAAATAAAAAAAATATCCCGGCGGAAATTCACCGTGGACTTTTGACTCGACATCGTTCCTCCCTTTGCCACCATTAACAAGACGCTTCCGGCCTTAATGTAAATTACTGTAAATTAAGTCCGGCCTTGATCAGAAAATATTCGGCAGCCAGGATAAAAATAACCGCGCAGCCCTGTTTGATCCTTAACAGCCACGGCCCGGAACGCGGCAACCGGGCCAAAAAGCCACTGAAAGTGCCGACCAAAATCAGCGAAGCGCCGACACCGTAAGAAAAAGAAAACATCAACAAAATCGCGTGCAGGACGTTTTGCCTGGAGGCGGTGTAAAGCAGCAGCATACCCAAAACCGGGGCCACACACGGACTGACGACCAATCCAGCCGTCATACCGAATAATAAGACGGTCAGCGGATTATGGGGATGAATGCGCCGCTGGACATCGACCGCCCCCTGGGGCAGCCGGATCTTATCCAGCATGATCAGCGCAAACAAGACCAGCAGGTTGGCAATGACCACATAAGTCACCGGATGGGTCTGAATGTATCCGAAAAACTGTCCGGTCAGCGCCGCTATAACAGCGAGAATACTGTAGGTAAGGGCCAGCCCCAGGACATACAGCAACGACAGGGTAAATCCCATCAAAGGCGTGCCGCGGGTATTCGCAGCCGCAATATAACTGGCGGTCAGCGGAAGCACAGGATAAATGCAAGGGGTGAAGGAAACCAGCACCCCGCTCCAAAAGACTATGAAAAAATCCCAAATATTACCGGATAACATAAGTAGGTATAGGTAGAGGTAAAGGTATAGGTAGAGAAGAAAATAGTAATTTTTTAATCGCTTTTCGTCAGCGAGTATCCCCGCGCATCTGACCGCGATAATGCTCAAGACATCTGCGGCATGTGCCGTCCTGGCCGCCCCAGTTCGGGTGGTCTTTTTTGATTTCATCGACGATGTGTTGCTCGGTGTGATCGATATAGACCGCGATATCCTTATCGATGGGTTCCCCGCAGATCGGGCATTGATACGGTATGGATTGATGATCGTTTGACATATGCATGCCTACTTATCTTTGGTGCGAGGTTTATATAGTAGCTTCCAAGGATTTTCTTTCAAATCAAAACTCATTTCCTCAAGATTCTTGCTGGTCAAGTTCAAATTTTTGATCGTATCATCGATCCGGTTTTCGTTAGAGGCCAGGCTTTCATTAACCTGCCCCGAAATAGAGGCCATGTTCTTCATGGTCACATCCAGGTCAGCAACGATCCGGTCGATCGCCTCGCTGTTAACGCGCAGCCGTTCCTCGATATTGCACGTGATCTTTTGGATATTCCCCGCGATCACCTCTCCTTTGGCCATGATATCCTGAAAATCAACCGGTTCATCGCCGTTGATCACGGCATCGGGCTTGAGAAACGGGGTACCGTCCTCCCCGCTGGTCAGGGCCACATACTTTTCTCCCAGGAATCCCATATTTTTCACAAAGGCCTTGGCCCCTTCGTGTAATCTGGCCTTTTGATCAATCCATAGGGTCAGCTGAACCCGGGTCGCGTCGCCGTAAAGAATATCGATATGATCCACCCGGCCGACCTCCAACCCGTTGAGTGTGACCGGCGCGTTCAACTCGACTCCATCGATATCTTTGAACAACACCCGCAGTTTATATCCCTCGGGAATGAATTCATAGCCGACGGTCTTCCAGGTAATCAGGGTCAGACCGAGTAAAACAACAACAACAAAAATCCCGATCTTGGTCTCATTTGTGATTTTCATAAACCGCTCCTCTTTAGGATGAGTGGGATACTTCTTTTTGTGTTCGCTTTAGATAGTTAATCGGCCCGTCGATCTGGCCGTTGATAAACTGTTGAACAATGGCATTTTGGCTCTCACGGATCTCCTGCGGGCTTCCGACCTGAAGAATCCGGCCTTCATGCAGCATGGCGATCCGGTCGGCGATTCGAAAAACACTGCCCATATCATGCGTGACCACCACCGAAGTCAATAACAACTTCTTGCTCAAATCCATGATCAGCTGATCGACGACAGCAGCCACGACCGGGTCCAGCCCCGCCGAAGGCTCGTCGTAAAAGACCACCTCCGGATCCATGGCGATCGCCCGCGCCAAGCCGACGCGCTTCTTCATGCCGCCGGATAACATGCTGGGCATCAGGTCCTCATAGCCCTGCAGGCCGACCAGGTTCAGCTTCATCTTCACTATGATATTAATAATCTTCGGGTCTAACTTGGTGTGCTCTTTCAAGGGCAGGGCCACATTATCGGCAACATTCAAGTAATCAATCAGCGCCGCCGACTGAAAACACATGCCAAAACGGCGTTTGATTTTTTCCTGCTCGCGCTCATTCAGCGTCCCGAGATCCTGTCCCATGAAAAAGACTTGACCGGAATCAGGTTTGATTCCGCCGCTCATGTGCCGTAATAAAGTACTTTTCCCGCAGCCCGATCCGCCCATGATCACAAAGGTCTCGCCCTGATAAATGTCCAGGCTGACTCCGTCCAGCACAAGGCGGTTGTCAAAATTCTTCACCAGATCCCGGACCGATATGGCAATACGTTTTTCGCTCATTATGTAGAAATCAGTGGGTCAACACTGAGTCGCAAGGTAACGGTTCTTATCCGGAAAATCTTCTTAATATATACTTCTATTATTTTACTATTTCAGATATAGATTCTATTGATGTAATCCAACTCCTGGGACTTACTTGTCTGATTTCATCTAAATAGTCAATAGAACCAATTAAGGCTACATGTTTTCCTGCGTATTTATTTAAATTCAAATCACTAACTATTTCATTTGCGATCGGGATACATTCAGATTCTGTTCGGAAACATGTGCCTATTTTATACCCTGCATCTTCAAAAACTCCTTCAATTAACAATTTATCGCTAATTGAATAAATTTTTGTAATCCAATGCCGATCTCCCCTTATCGTGCTGAGTTGCCGTTTTACTTCATCATTAGAGATGTATTTTAAATAACCCTTGATTTCAACCCGTTTCCCTTCATATTTTCTTATATCTCCGCCATCCAGAAATGGGAAAAATTCCTTGCCTATGTGTATATTCCATCCCATTTTGGATG
>Ga0272441_10011265_pt1 | contig 13309 bp, 7 predicted proteins | sample SSMProp6N_FD_193582 | JGI IMG/M metagenome (GOLD analysis project Ga0272441, IMG submission 193582) | Marine sediment archaeal communities from Little Sippewissett salt marsh, Falmouth, MA, United States - SSM-Prop-6N | ecosystem: Environmental > Aquatic > Marine > Wetlands > Sediment ... | reverse complement strand
CCTCGAAGATGTCGCACGAATCGGGGTTGCCGTTGGCGTTGCAGTCCGCGCCGGAGAACCCGGCGAAGAAGTAGGCCTTGCCTTCAGCGTAGATCAGAGCAATATCCTGATCGAGGGAGGTGATGCTGGCGAACTGGTCGAAGGGACCTCCATCGGAGGCGGTGAGCTTGGCAACTTCGGCCCAACCGTAGACTGTGTCGCGGAATACGTGGGCAGCGCCTGCCTCTGGCCCCATAGCTTCGTCGTAAACGGCTCCGATCAGGATCGTCGTCCCGTCGCGGCTGATCGAGACCGATTCGCCGAAGAACGGATACGGCCCGACCGGGTCGGCGGCGCTGAGTCTCGCATCGAAGGACCACTGCCCGTTTTCGCGGCGGAATACATAGGCCGCTCTGTTCTGTCCATCAGCTTGGGGTGCACCAGCAACCGCGACGCCGTTACTGAGAGCGACGGACCAGCCGAGGCGCTCCTGGCCGCCGGGATCGGGGGCCACGAGCTTCTCTTCAAAGACCCAGTGCATTCCGTTGTAGCGGTAGACAAACGCTGCGCCGACGAACCACCCATCGCCGTGCGCGCCCACCAACGCCCTGTCGCCGTCAATGGAAACCGATTGCCCAAACAGCTCGAAGTACTCGGGTTCGGGATCGACAAGCTTCGCTTCCTCGACCCACTCGGTGCCGGTGAAGCGGAAGACATAGGCCGAGCCCGCCTGCGACTCGCCATTGACCTCATCATCGCGCGCGCCGATGAGGATGACATCCCCATCAGCCGCGACGGACCGGCCGAAGATGTCGCCGTAATCGCCGTCGGAGGCTGTGAGCATCGCCTCGTGGCGCCATTCTGCTGCATCCGCAGCGTACCGGTACACGTGCACCGCACCCGTCTTGTACTCTGGCGCAGAGGTACCGTGAGCCCCGACGGCGATGACATTCCCGCTGACGGCAACGCTGCGTCCAAACAGGTCCTCCGGATCAGGTTCCGGCGCCCTCAACTCGGCTTCCAGGACCCAGACCATGCCGTCGCGACGGTAGACATAGGCCGCACCGAGTCCCCCGGAGCCTTCCGGATCGCCGTGTACGGCAACATCACCGCAGATCGAGACTCCTGCCATGTACCCGCTGGGCGCCGTGATCTTCTGCACCTCGCACTGGCCCCGCGCGGCTTGGGCGCAGAAGCCCCCCAGCAGGACACAGGCCAGCAGGACAGCGCCCGGTATGACGCGGTGTATGGAATGACTGCGGCGCCCGTGCATGGCACGCCCCCTTTCAACACGCCGATATCCTCTGAAAGAATAGCCGATGCTGGCGGAATAGGAAGCCCGAAGGCCCTTTTTCACGGCATGTTTCGCCTGCCCGCTATGAGCGGGGACCGCTTACGGGGGTGTCCAGAACCTGGAGCCAAAGAAAGAGGGTGACAACTGGTTGTCACTCTTCCTGCGGGTGATCAGCATCGCGTCGCGCCCGGAGCGGGTGCCGGGCATCCGGCGCGCCGGCGCGACGCGCTCAGCGCCAGAGGAGGCATTCCGGTTCGTCCGGCTCCTCGCCTTCCTTGGCGCACTGCACGATGCCATCCTCCAGGGCGATGACCACCGGGGGAAGCACGAGCCAGTCGCATCCGAGCGGGAACTCGAGCCTCTCACAGGCCTCGCAGGGCATGGGGTAGGCCTCCTCGTCCGACCAGCCGGTCTTCATCTCCGGAATCGCGATGACCGTGGTCGGCACGGGAAGATCATCGGCGAAGTACATCATCAGCAGTTCGAAGCAGTGATCGCAAGTGGGGTTGTAGAGGACCACGTACCGTCGGCCGATGTTAATGTCCTTCGGCTGACGGGGCAGGTAGCGCGTGAACGGGATGTCTTCCCAGCGTTTGCCGGCGTACTTCTTAACTTCGAAGACGTGATAGGACGGCGGGGGCAGAGGTCGGCGATCCTGTGTCGGCGGCGGCTTCGGCGGTTCGTTCCCTGCCTGGGCACTGGAGGGATCGGTTCGGGGGTTTTCGCCTTGTTTGTTCTCATCAGGAACGGGGACATCGGCATCACCGGGGGCGCCGGTGGCGCCGGGTCCTTCCGTCGCGTTGTCGGAGGAGCCGCCATCGCCCGGATTGTCGGCGATGGCGACCGGGTCCGTCGGCTGCTGGACCTTCACATCGGGCACGCCGAAGATAAGGCCGAGGCTGAAGAGCACCCACGCCAGTCCGAGCACGGCCGGCCAGGGGTTCAGCGCGCCCTTGCCCTCCGCGGCCGACGTCTCCGTCCTCGCTTCCGCGGGCCGGGGCTTCATTGCCGGGTGCCGGGGCCTTGCTTCCGGGGGCCGGAAGAGGAGGACGCCGATCAGAAGCGGCAGATCGATGATGAGCATCAGCCACGGCGGCATGACGATCTTGCCCATGCAGCCGCAGGAGGCAGCGCCGATCCGCATCTCGTTGAGCAGGATCAGGCAGAAGAGCGCCAGCAGCGCGATGGCGACCGCGCGCGAGAAGCGCCGGGAGAAGAACATGATGCCGGCGATGATGAGCTCCAGCCCGATAATGCCGCGCAGGAGCACATCAAGGTTGATGCCCATCTCGTGGGCGTTCTTCCAGATCGTCTCCGGCAGGCTGCGCGGGCTGCGGTAATACAGCTTGAACAGCGCCCCGGTGAGCAGCCAGCCCGGCACGACGAGGCGGGTGAGAAGCACCCCCAGCGCGGATGAGATGGATGAGGCGGACATGGGCTCGGCGAATCTCCTGAACTTGACGCCGCTGCGGCGGCCCCCGGAAGGGGGCGGGGGTGGACCCGAATGCGGGAGGCGAATGATAGTCGCCCCGCGCGGAGGACAGACGGATCGCGCTGCGCCCGGCGAGAAAGGCCAACGCACGGCGGGGGTCGTCCATTGCCCGGCCCGCGAAAAGAGGTCATCGAGGTGCCGATAAGAGCCGTCATCCGGAGGGCGCTGCCGGCGCGCCCCGTCGGCCGTCAGTCGCCACGGCCGACGCCGGCGCGGGGTTATCAGGACGCGCCGCATCGCTCCGAATCGCCGCCTTGACGGCGGGCCCAACTGCATGGGCTTTTGCGCCGGTTCGCCTTCAACGGCCTGTCCACGGAACCGATAAACGATGCTGCGGGGTTATCGCCGCGTCCGGTGCACCGCTGCGCCGAACCCGACGCGACGCTGTTCGTGTCCGCCGGTTGAAGTGGAAATCGCTGATGGATTGGACGGATTCGATATGACGGCAAGCTGCACCGAGCCGCGGGCCGCCGAGCAGATGCGAGGAGACGGGCGCTTGGAGATTCACGCCCCCAGGACATTTGACGGCTCCTTCGTCGAAGCGCACGAACTGGCCAGACGCGAGCTGGAGCCGGTCTTCGTGCCGGTTACACCCTACACGGACGATCGGGGCTGGTCGCTCATGAACCTCCTCACCGGGGCGATGAGCGAGCAGGGGCAGATCAACTTCTCGATGCAGTATCCGCAGGTGATCAAGGCCTGGCATCGACACGACAAGCAGACGGACTTCTGGTGCTGTCTGACCGGGCACCTGAAGGCCGGCATCTACCGCGAGTCGGATGATAAGGCGTGGCTGGTGGTGATGGGCGAGCAACGGCGCGGGGTGCTGGTGATTCCGCCCCCGTTGTGGCACGGCGCCGCGTGCGTCGGATCGTCTCCGGCGGGGCTGCTGTATTACGTGACCTGCGCCTATGACCCGGCGCAGCCCGATGAGCACCGCCGGCCGCATGACAGCGTGGCCGGATTCCCCTGGCATACTCGCCACGGCTAGCGCCGCGGCGCAAGAAGATAGAGAGCAGACGAACAGGCAGGCGTTATGGATCGACCTCTCACCGCGGTACTGTTGGCCGGCACACTGCGCCCCTCGCCCCTGCGCGAGGCGCTGGATGTGCCCGTGCTCTGCCTGCCGATGGGAAAGGAAGGCACGGTCCTTGATGCATGGCTGACAGCTCTGGCGGAGATTGACGGCCTTGATGACGTGCGCATCGTCGTCAACAGCGAGCGTGATGTGGAGGCGGTGGAGGCCTGCCACCGCGCATCGCCGGCGCCGGGCCGATCCGGCCCGCGCCCGGGGCGGGTCAAGGCGATCGCCGAGCCGGCCTCCTGGCGCGGCGCGGGGGGGATTCTGCATGATGTAACCGGGGATCTGCCGAGGGAGGCGATCGTCATCGTGGGCGAAGCCAACGCGCTGCCGCCGTCATCGCTGGCCCCCATGCGCGCCGCGTGGCGTGATGGAAGCTCGGGGATCGTCGGCGTATGCGGGACAGACGAGCCGGCCGGCGTGTACGCCTTCGCCCGCCACACGTTCGGCGTGGTGGGGCCCATCGGCTACCACGACCTGAAGGAGCAGCTTCTCCCGGCCCTGGCCTCCGGCGGCGCGGCCATCCGCACGGCTTATCTCGGTGAGCGGCTCCTGCGGCTGTATGAGCGGGCGGAGTATCTGGCCGCCGTGCGCCGAAGCCTCGCGCCAGACGGCGAGGCGACGAAGGTGGTTCGGCGCTCGCCCCAGGCATCGATTTCCGGTTCGGCGATTCTCGAGGGCTGCTGCATCATCGAGGACGGAGTTCTCGTGGAGGATGGAGCGGTGGTGCACGATACGGTCCTTCTCTCCGGCGCGACCATCGGCGGGGGGGCGGTGGTCAGCCAGAGCATTGTGGCCCCGCTGTCGGCGGTCCATCCGCGGAGCCAGATCGTTCGCCAGGTCTTCCGTGGTGTGCCCGAGCGCGTGGTCGAGGTGGCCGCGGCAGCGGAGCGACGCGCTGCGGTGGTCGATGGCACAGGAGTCGGGCGCTGATGAAAGTTCCGCCGCGACGAATCTGGCGCTTCCGCGACTACGCCCTGTTGGCGCTGTTGGCGCTGGTCGCGATCTGGGCGCATCGCCAGCCGCTGGCGGACATCATCCGGATCGGTGTGCGCGATGAGGAGCAGTCGCACATTTTCCTGGCGCCGATCGTGGCGCTGTGGCTGTTGTGGCTACGCCGCAGTCGCCTGCGCTATGTGGCGCTAAGGCCGAACCTGATCGGCCCGCTCATCGTGGCCGCGGGCTGGCTGGCGAGCTGGTGGGGGTTCCAGGCCGGGGTTCAGGTCGCCTGGCACGGCGGGGCGGTGGTGACGCTCATCGGCGTGCTGCTGTCGTTTACGGGCCCGGTTCCGTTGCGCCTCTTCGCCCCGGTCTTTCTCGTGCTGGCGTTCATGCTTCCCATACCCGGCGGGATCCGGCACCAGTTGGCCTATCCGCTTCAGGAGATGGCCACGGGCGTCACGCACGCCACGCTGGAGCTGATCGGCATCAGCGCGATGAAGAGCGGCAACGTGCTCATCATCAACGGCGAGCAGGTGGCGGTGGGCGAGGCCTGCAACGGCATGCGGATGGTCTTTGCCCTCACGCTGGTGGTGTACGCGTTTGCCTTCGGCACGCCGCTCAAGCCGACGACGCGCGCGGTTCTGATCCTTCTTTCGCCCTTGGTCGCCATGTTGTGCAACGTCATCCGGCTCGTTCCCACGAGCCTGATCTTCGGGTACGGCGACGTGCATGCGGCGCAGACGTTTCATGATCTGGCGGGGTGGGTGATGCTGCCGGTGGCGCTGATCGTGCTCGTGGCGGCGTTGAAGATGGTGCGGTGGCTGGAGTTCCCCGTGATGTCATTCAGGTTGGCAAGCCAATGACGAGAAGCCTGGCCATTGTGAGAAAGGTGAGCGGAACAGCGCCGTGGGTGACGCTGGTGCTGCTGGTGGCCCTGTCCTACCGGCTGCCCAACCGCGTGGCGTTTGACGGCGCCTCGGCGCGGCATCAGGCGCAGATCGCGGCGGCGATGCAGGCCGTGCCGTTCTTCGTGGCCGATTGGATCGGCGAGGACGAGGCGGTTCCCCGCGAGGCGCAGAAGCTTCTCCGGCCGAACGCCACGCTCAGCCGCCGGTATCAGCGGCCGGGCGGGATGAAGCTTCATCTGCTGGTGGTGCACTGCTCCGACGCGCGGGACATGATCGGGCACTACCCGCCCATCTGCTATCCCAGTTCAGGCTGGGTGCGCGTCGAGGCGCCGGATGCGGACATTCAACTGGCCGTCGGCGAGCAGCGCCTTCCCGTCAGAACATATGTCTTCCGTCGCGTGCGCGAGCACGGGGTGGAGGAGGCGATCCGGGTGTTCAACGCCTTCGTGCTTCCGGACGGGACGGTCACCCGTGACATCGACGACATCAACCGGCAGTCCGAGCGGCTGGCGGTGTCGGCGCAGGGCGTGGCGCAGGTTCAAATCATTTCCGCCGCCGGCGTGAGTCGAGAGGAGGCTTCGGCGGCCGCGGGCGAATTGCTGGCAGGCATGCCCGCGCTGCTCGAAACCTTGGGGATAGGGCAAGGAGCGACCCATGAGGCATGAAGACGGTCGGTCGGACATCGAGCTGTTTCAGCCGCAGATGATCGAGGGCTGGACCCTGGAGAGCGATGCGGCGGAAGGGGCGTCGCAACAGTCGATGTGGGCGCTGATCGACGATCGACTGCGCGGTCGGTGGATCTGGGTGTTGAGCGTCGGCGCGGCGCTGGCCCTGCTGTTCGCCCTCATCGGCTACCACTCGGCGGCCCCGACGTATCAGAGCCGGGGGGCGATTCATGTCGCGCCGCGCCTGTCGCACACGCTGATTCCCATCGAGGAGACGGGCCAGTTGCCGCATTACAACTCGTTTCTCGTCACCCAGATGGAGTACATCCGGGGTCGGCGCGTTCTGGAGTACGCCCTGCAGGACGAGAATCTCAAGAAACTGCCGTGGGCGAGGCGATCGAACGTGCTCAAGGCCCTGGAGAACGGGCTGGAGGTCGATGCGGGGCGGCGCAGCGAGCTGATCTCCGTGGCCTTCGAGGCACATGATCCGGCCGTCGCCCAGACCGTCTGCGACGCGATCATCAAGGCCTATTACGAGATTCACGGCAAGCAGGGCGGGCAGGAGACCGACCAGCGGCTCCTGGTGCTCTACGACCTGAAGAACAAGTACCTGCGTGATCTGCGCACCGTGCGCGCCGATATCCAGGTCATCCTGGCCCGGCACCGCACGACGGATCTCCGCCAGCTCCACACCACGAAAGGAGAAAGACTGGAGGAGATCGAGCGGAAGATCGCCGCCGGCGAGGTCGCCCTGGCACGAATGGAAGCCCGCCAGCAGGGGTCCGACGTCGGCGAGCTGGAAACCACCGGGCCTGCCTTGAAACAACTGGAGATGATCGATCCCCGTCTCGCCGACCAGCGGCGCAAGCGTGACACCGCCCTGGACGCCTTCGAGGTCGTCAAGAGCCGCTACCGCCGCGGCTCCAAGCAGTATGGCGATGCCCAGCGGTGGGCGACGACGACCGAGCGGCTCTTCCAGGCGGAGTATGCCAGGGCACTGGAGCAATGGGAGCGACTCGGACTCGAGGCGGTCTCCACCGAAGGGATCGAAGGCTTCTTCGAGGGCATGCCGCCCGGGCGCCTGCGCGAGGAGCTTGGAGTGCTGGAGGCGCGCGCCGCCGTGCTCCGCCAGGAGAGCGAGCAACTCATCGCGGACATCCAAATGCTCAGCGAAAAGGAATTCGAGGCCGAACAGATCCAGGAGGATCTCGACCGGGCCGCGGAGCGCATCAAGCTGCTGGAACTCGAGAGCGGGTCGATCGCCAGTCGGATCGAGATCGTTCAGGAGGCGACCAAGCCCCATTCCCCGTACGACGATGCCCGCACGAAGCGGGCGTCGGTGGGGCTCGTCTTCGGTTTCTGCCTCAGCTTCGGCGCCTTCTTCCTGCTGGGGACGATTGATCGTCGCACCTACGGCACCGGTCAGCTTCGGACCAGCGCCGGGGGACGGGCCAGGACGCGATGTCTGGGCGTCCTGCCGGATCTGGGGCGCAGCGTGGGAAGCGCCGAGGCCAGCGATGTGGCCTCCCACTGCGTGCACCAGATCCGCAATCAGATCGAAGTCACGCGGGACACGACGCGGGGCTACGTGCTCGCCGTCAGCAGCCCCTTCCAGGGAGACGGCAAGACCAGCATCGTCATGGCCCTGGGCTGGTCGTATGCGGCCGCCGGTTATCGCACGCTGCTGGTGGATTGCGATCTGGTGGGCCGCAGCCTCACCCGCCAACTGGGCATGCTGGACCGCCAGGGGTTGAAGGAGGCGCTGCTGGAGCGCCGCCTGGACGGCGCGATCGCGGACCTGCCCGTGGAACACCTCAGCGTGCTTCCCGTCGGCATTGACAGCCGTTACGGACCGGAAGCCCTGCGGCGAGCTGATCTTGCGCAGATCTTCGAGTCGGTGCGCGACGCCTATGAGATGATCATCGTCGACACCGGCCCGCTCCTGGGCAGCCTGGAAAGCACGCCGGTGACGATGGCCGCCGACGGCGTGGTGCTCTCCCTGAAGCGAGGCCGCTCGCGCACGCGGCTGGAAGAGTGCGTTCGTCGGCTCGAGACCGCCGGGGCGCGGTGCATAGGCGTGATTCTCAACGCCGCCGGACGCGCCGAGTGCTCGCGATACGTCTCCGAAGCTTCGTTGGCTGCCGCGGAGGTGGAGCGTCGAGCCCGTGCCCAGGGGACCTCGCACAAGAGTTCGGCCCCCGGCGCCGCCGGCCACGAGCGGAACATCCTCATGACGGCGATGGAAACCAGTTCCTCGCGGCATCGCGAGCCAGACGAGGAAGATGAGGCCGGCGCATCGCCATGATCCAGCATTCGCAGACCAGCTTGATCGGCCCGGCCACGGCCGCGCGGGAGTCGTCCACTGCTTCGCCCATCATCTGGGGTCTCACGCCGCGAGATCTCCACGACGCCTTCTGGAACGCCCGGGGCGTGCAGTGCGTTCGCCGGGGCGAGTCTGCGCCGCTGCAACGCGCTGCGGAGCTGTTTCTGCTCCTGGAACCCGGACAGATGGTCATCTTCAACGTCGCCCAACTGAGCGAGCGGCTGACGTGGCGCAACGCCCTGCTCACGCGCCTGCGCCTCGTCGATGAGCAGGCGCGGTCCTACCGGGAGCGCGTTGTCGTCGATGAGCGGGGGCTGGTGCAGCGGATCGAGCGGCACTATCGGCCGGAGGTCCGAGGCTCGTGGCGCGCTGTGCTGACCTCCAGTCGGCGCATCGCCGGCATCTGGATGGCCGCACCCTCGCGCCGCGAGGGGTGGGTTCGGGTGCGCCGCTCCGTCGCCTGGTCGCGCGTCGACCACTTCAAGTGTCCCGGGATCGCCCGCCTGGAGGGCGACGGGGCCCAGGAACGTCATGTGCTGGATGCGATCGTGCAGCGCTGGTCGACTCCCGCTCAGTCCATCGAGGGCATCGAGGAATGGCAGCCGGGGGTGTGGCGGGTCGCCGGCGAGCCTTCGGTCGAGGACGCCGTTCGTGTCGGCCCCCTGTGGCTGGGGCACGGCTGGGCCATGGCGGATCGCCAATGCCTGGTGGGTCCCCGGTGGCTGCCGGATCGCGTGCCGCCGGGCGACCGGCGCGGCGCGGTGAAGATCCGGGCGATCTCACAAGTGGAGCTGGCCGATGTGCCGCGCGCCGTCAGCGGCCGCGCCGCCGGCCTCACCTATGCCTTTGTCAAGCGCACGCTGGACGTGGCGCTCAGCGCTGCGGCGCTTGTGGTGCTGTTGCCGCTGATCGTGCTGATCGCGATGCTCATCGTTCTGGAAGACGGCCTGCCGATCGTCTTCGGGCACACGCGGCAGGGGCGTGGCGGCCGGCCGTTCCGGTGCCTCAAGTTCCGCACCATGCATCGCCACGCCGAGCAGATTGCCCGTGAGCTGGAAGCCTACAACGTCTGCGACGGGCCGCAGGTCTACATCCGGGACGATCCGCGCGTGACTCGCGTGGGGCGCTGGCTGCGCAAGACGCACCTCGATGAGGTCCCGCAGTTCTTCAACGTCCTCTTCGGCCACATGAGCCTGGTGGGCCCGCGCCCCAGTCCGGACGACGAGAATCAGTATTGCCCCGCCTGGCGAGATACTCGCCTCAGCGTGCGCCCGGGGATCACCGGCTTGTGGCAGCTCAATCGGACGCGCGGGCCGGGGGAGGACTTCCAGGAGTGGATCAAGTACGACATCGAGTACGTGCAACGGGCCAGCACGTGGCTCGATCTGAACATCATGGTCAAGACCGCCTGGATCATTCTCAGAGGGAGACCTGAGCATGCGCCTCAGTAAGAAGGCCAAGCGTCGGGTGATCGTTCTTGCGTCCGTCCTGGCGCTGGCCGTCATCGGTGTGGTCGGCGTGAAGGCGATTCGCGCTCAGCAGCAGCGGCGCCTTGTCGCCGAGGCGCGCCAGGAAGGGGTGCAGGCCTATGAGCAAGGCGATCTGCAGACCGCCCTGGACGAGTTGAAGTATTACGTTCAGCATAAGAAGAACGAGCCGGAGGTCATCGGGATCCTCCTCAAGTTCGCCGATGCGCGCCGGCACCTGCCTCTGCCCAATGGTCAGCACCTCGTCGAGGCCATGGGCTATTACCAACACGCCCGCAAGCTGCTCAACGCGCATCCGGCTCTGCCGGACCACGACACGCTGCTGCAGACCACGCGCAGCCGGCTGCTGGAGCTCTACGGCGCGCTCGGGATGCGGGTCGAGCTGCTCCAGACGGCCGATCGCATTCTTCAGGGCGATCCCGACGATCCGGAGGCGCTCGTCGCCAGGACCCGGGCGCTCTATCTGGACCGCGAGTTCGACGACGCCCTGGCCAGTGCCGAAGCGCTGGTGGCCGTCGACCCGCGCGATCCGGCCTGGCGGCATCTTCAGCTCCAGATCATGCAGGGGTTGAAGCGCCCGGAGCAAGAGCTGCTGGCTCAGTGCGACCGGTGGATCGCCGACTGGGAAGGCGACGGCAGGCTCCACCTGCTGAAGGCCGGCTGGCTGGCCGAGATGGGACGCCTCGAGGAGGCGCGGGACGTGGCGGCGAGCGCGGCCGAGCAGGGAGCGGATACGCTCCAGGTCCTCCAGCAGATGGTGTCCCTGCTCGATCTGCTGCAGATGCCCCAGGTCTCCTCGCAGGTCCTGTCCGAAGCCCGCAGTCGCTTTCCGGCCGAGCAATGGGTGCCCGAGGCCACCGTCAGGCGGTTGTGGCACGCCGGGCGCATCGATGACGCCCGGGCGGAGATCGATCGGGCGCAGGGCGCCTTCGACGCTCTGCAATCGGGTCTCCTGCGGCTGAAAGTTGTCGTGCTCACCAGCGCCGAGCGCTTTGACGAAGCGCGGCAGGCGATGGTTGCCCTGCAGCAGGCCGCAGGCGACGGAGACATCGGCCGAGCGGATCGCGCCTGGTCCGTCGCTCTTCAGGCCAGGCTCGACCTGACGGAGCAGACGTGGCGCGAGGCGATCGAAGCCTGTGAACTGGCCCTGACCATCGAGCCGGACGACGCGGTCCTGCACTTCGTGCTCGGCGAGGTGTACGGGCTCATGGGCGAGCACGCGCTGGCGGCCGATGCGCAGCAGCGCGCCTTCTCCCTTCAGCCGAACTGGCTGGCCGCGGGGGCGGCGCTGGCCGAGTCGCTGTTGGCGGGGGGGCGGCCGCACGAGGCGTTCCAGACGAGCCGCACGCTGATGACCCGCGCCGCCGATGGTCGCCTGAGCATGTATCTGCTGCTGGCCCGTTGCTATCTGGCCTCCCTTCAAGCGGGCGGCGATCCCGTCATGGCCGACGCGGCCACCTCCCGGCCGATTGATATCGTGGGTCTGCTCACGGCCATCGGCGAGCAGTTTCCGCAGCAGGCCCAAGTGACGGCTCTGCTCGCGGAGGCCTGCTGCCTCACCGGTCGCTTGCGCCAGGCCGGAGATGTGGTGCAGGAGGCGCTGTCGGCAGAGGAGCCGAATGCGGATGTGCTTCTGTCGCTGGTGCCGATCAGCCGGCGATATGGATTGCACATGGAGCCGGAGCTGTTGGCCCGGGCACGCCAGTTGGAAGGCCTGACGATTCGACTGGCCTTTGTGAAGGCGGACCTGCTCGCCGAGCAGGAGCGGGCCGGTGAGGGGCTGGCGCTCATCGACCAGGCGATCAAGGCCGCGCCTCCGGCCGAACGGGAGGCGCCCCAGACCCGCCGGGCACGGTGCGCTTACCTGTTGCGCATCGGTCACGAGGACGCGTTGGCGTCTCTCGCCACGCTCGTGGAGGATCCGTCGCAGCCGGTTGATGCGCTGTTGTTTGCGCTCCGGCAGCCGGAGGCGTGGGATGATCCGGAATTCGTGGCGCCGATCATCAGCCGACTGAAGGACCTGATGGGCGAGCATGCGCCGCAGGTGCGGCTGGCCGAGGCGAACGCCCTGCTTCGGTTTGACGGCGAGGACGAGTCGCGGCGGGCCAAGGCGATCGTGATGATCGGCGAGGTGCTGGAGCGGTGCCCCGACTCGCTGACCGGGCTCATCCTGATGGCCCAGGCCTCCCTGGCCGGGGAGCATCCATCCGTGGAGCGGGCGATTGCGCACCTTCAGCGCGCGGTGAACGTCGCCCCGGCGCGGAGCGAACTTCTCGTCCAGCTCATCGCGCTGCTGCAGCGCCAGGGTGAGTATGAAGCGGCCGACCGGTATCTGCGCCATCTCAGCCGCCTGGCCGAACACGATCCCGGCGCCTTGCGCAGCGAGATGCGGCTGTTGCACGCTCAGGGAGATTTCGAAGGCGCGCTGCTGCGCTTCGGCGGCATCGTGGACGAGAAGTCCCCCATCTCGGATCAGCTCGTGCTGGCGGCGCTGCATGCGCGGGCCGGCGATGACGAGGCCGCCGGACAGATCTACGAGCGGCTTCTGGCCAAAGCGGATCGCGATGCGCTTGTCGTGGCCCAGGCCGCGGAGTTCTTTGCCAACACCGGCCGTTTCGACCGGGCCGTCTCCCTCCTGGAGCGGGTCGACGGTGACGAGGGCGTTCGGGCGACGCTGCTGGGGACCTTCTTCCAGCGTCACGGGCGCTTCGCCGAGGCCGAGCGCTGGCTGAACGAGGCGGTCGAGACCGCGCCGCAGTCGGTCGAGGCCCGCCATCAACTGGCGCGGCTCTACCTGTCCGCATCCCGGCCGGATCAGGCCCGCCGGCAGGCGCTGGCCGGATTGCGGATCGATCCGCGGCACACCGGGCTGCGCGCCACGCTGGCGATGGCGAACATGGGCCCGGACGCGGCAGGTCGTCGCCAGGCCATCGAACTTCTTCGCGAGCTGGGCGAGGCCAATGACAGCCTCCTGGCGACCCTGACGCTCCTGGAGAAGGTGCCGGTGAAGGATGGCCGAACGTCGCCGACCGAGGAGAACCTCGCCCAGGCAAAGCGGCTGACCGAGCTTCATCCCCAGTTCCTCCCCGCCTGGCTGCTGGCCGTGACACTGCACCACGAGGCCGGCCGGATGCGCCA
>Ga0272441_10011264_pt1 | contig 13310 bp, 8 predicted proteins | sample SSMProp6N_FD_193582 | JGI IMG/M metagenome (GOLD analysis project Ga0272441, IMG submission 193582) | Marine sediment archaeal communities from Little Sippewissett salt marsh, Falmouth, MA, United States - SSM-Prop-6N | ecosystem: Environmental > Aquatic > Marine > Wetlands > Sediment ... | reverse complement strand
CCTTGTACTGTTAAGCGGCATATGGAAATCCTTAAGGGAAATATTACTGACAGCTATCCGCTTCATCATTTTGATTGTCTCCTCCACATTGAATCTGGCAAATGTATAACCTGCCATTCCCAATGTTAAGCTGTCAGATGCAGATGTTGTTTTTTCCACATGGCCATATGAAGATGATCCTAAAACAGGTGCTGCTCCGGCTGCAAGAATACCTGCTCCTGTTAATTTTAAAAACTGACGACGGTTTTTCATGACTATATTTTTTCGTTAATAATCTAATCTGTTATTTTCTTACAATCATATCATTGTCAAGGAGTCGTGTGTTATAAGATTGAATTATTGCCATTAACTTCTCCTGCATAATTTCAACTAGTTCAGGCTTTTCATCCACGAGATTTTCTTTAAGCATCCTGTCTTCTTTATAGTTGTATAATCCTACAGGGTTATTATCAACCATTTCAAAGATATGATCTTTCATGAAAAACTGATAAACACTTCCATTAGTATTAAATGCAAACGATTCAGACGAATCATCGAAAAGATCATTACCGAATGCTATATACTCTTCATCATACCCCAGATAGTTCAGAACAGTGGGCATGATATCTATCTGTTGCGATATCCGGTTTTTAGTTCCTCTAAGGTCGCTCCCGGGTTTGAAAAATATTATGGGTATGCTGTAAACTCCGAAATCATTCTGATACTCTTCATGCAAGGTTTCATTTGTATGATCAGCCGTAATGACAAACAAAGTGTTGTTGAACCACGGAGCATCGGATATCTTCCTGAAAAACTTACTGAGGGCATAATCGGTATAACCTACTACTTCAGTTATGGGTGCCGGTCCTTTCTTAAATTTACCCTTGTATTTTTCAGGTACTTCGAATGGATGGTGGGACGAAACGGAAAATATTGAAGCGAGAAATGGTTCAGGAAAACTATTCAGCTTATCGGCAAAAAACATAAAGAAAGGTTCATCCCACACACCCCATACACCATCGAAATCATTCTTGTCAGGATATTGATCAAGACCTGTATAATCTTCAAATCCCGACATTCTTGCAAATGAATCGAATCCCATTGAACCATTTGGTGCCCCATGGAAGAAATTAGTATAATATCCTTTCTTTCTCAGCAGTGAAGCAAGGCCATTGATATCGTTGTTCGCATAATGTGAAATAATATAAGGAGTTTCAAGTGACGGCAGAGATGCAAGTATGGATGGCATGGCATCAATTGATTTCCTTCCGTTGCAAAGGGATACATCAAAGGTAAGGCTCTTTGTCAGCAAGGAATCGACAAATGGAGTATAGCCGGTATATGTTCCCCCTTCCAGATCCCTGTTGTAAAACCCTATATATTCCCTTGCAAAGCTTTCCAGTATAATTATTATAACATTATCCTCTCTGAAAGGTTTTTCTCCCTCTGGCACATAATGAGGATTATATAGTTCATCAAGTCTCTCTTTGCCATAAAACTCATGTCGTTCAAGTGTCTTTTGACCTGAGGTCCTCAACAAGCTGAAAGGTGTATTGAGAACAATAGCCACATGTCTTGTATTGCTGGCATATCGTGCTGCATTACTTATTGTTATAGGACGTGTCGAGTGTTTATACCCGCCTCTTGCACCACCGATAACAAGAGCTGCCACCAATGGGATCATAAGTACATTGACCAGATGGTAAATGATCCTGTTTGAAGGTTCCGGTTTTTTGACTTTTACTCTGTTATAAAGGAATACCATCAGAAACCAGATCAGAATACAGAAGATAGTGACCGGCCAGTAATCGATCAGGAACTCAAAAAAGAGTCTGATAATATTGGTCTCATTTTCAAATGTCCCGAAAACATCAGCTGTCGCACGTTTAAAAACAAACCTGTAATAAACAAAATCGGCGCTGTTAATGGCAAAGGCAAAACCATTTGTAATAAAGAATATATATTTTAAGATTGTCTGGTAGATCTCATTATACCTGAATTCGAAAGGCAGAATACTCAGGACAATGAAGAGCATGTTTATGTAGACAGTAGCTGAAATATCAAATACCAGTCCACCCTTCATTATTGATAAAAATTCCCCCGGATTCATATCCGGGAACATATTAATATTGAATATGTAAAAAGCTATCCTGCTGAGAGAGAACAATAATAATACAAGCAAAATCCTGTATATCAGGACAATAATTATATTCCTTGAGAAGAACCAGTTTTTTATTTGCATGGGAACAATTTTCCTTAACGGTTCAATTGTCTCTCAAAAAAGAAAGGTGAATAAAAAAGCGCCAGATTTTAGCTTGATGGCAATGATCTGGCGCATAATATATTTTACTATTTCAGCTAATCAGTCTCCAGGTCCTCAATCATCTCCTGAAAGTCTTCACTATTGAAATCTTCAAGGAATTTATTGGCAGCCTTCTTGGTTCCCAGTCCTACCAGGAAGAAGATGACAAGCAGGGCGCCCAGTATGATTGTAAGTATTTTTGAACTTGCCGGTTTTGCCTTGAGTGACTCAACAAGAGCATGATAAATCAGATAAAGGGCATAAAGATTCACTAAAAGAGTGATAATGGAGCCTGCTGTAGAGTTCAGTCCGCCAATAAATGCAAGCAGTGCACCAATAGGCATGATAACCATTACCGATGCAGTGACTCTTACATTAGGTTCGAAATCAGTGGTTCCCTTGCATATTGCTGAGATGATTAGCATTACAACAGCTCCGATGAAGAGTCCTATTATTGCACCAATGATATACCCGACAAGTGCCAGAACACCAACTGCTCCACCTAATAATCCTGAGGTGGCTCCCAGCTTCAGTAAACCCCAGATAAGTGCAATAACACCGGCTATTACTCCATAGAGAAGTGCTTTAATTAAAGGTTCTGCAATACCTCCCGTTGTCTTCATTGTCGAGAAGTATGCTTTCGGCTTTACAAGGACATCAACGGATTCCTTGATAAATGAATTAAAATTAAAAGTCGAATTGTCGCTCATAAGTTTAATAATTAAAAAGGTTAGAGTATACTATTATTTATTTTCACTATGATCAGGTAATAAAAACTCCAAGTTATGAAAAATAATTAATTATTGTAATAAAACTTCCATTTATTCACATATAAGAGTATGTATTAACATTTTTATCTGCAAAAAGATTTACTCCAGATAGGTATATCCATATAAACCTGACCTGTAATTTGAGAGGAATTCCCTTCCCTCTTCAAGTGTTATGATACCACTCTTTACAGAGCTTGTCACCCAGGCCTCTACAGTACGAACCATTTTCTTGGCACTATATTGGACATAGTCGAGAACTTCAGCAACAGATTCACCATCAATAACCTGGTCAATTTTATACTCATCTTTATCTACTGATACATGAACGGCGTTGGTATCACCGAAAAGATTATGCAGATCGCCAAGTATCTCCTGGTATGCTCCCACGAGGAATACACCCAGGTAGTATGGTTCTTTAGCTTTTAAAGGATGTACGGGAAGATAATGGGGTGAATTACTGGTAGCGATGAAATTATCTATTTTACCATCTGAATCACATGTCATATCCTGTAACGTAGCTGATACAGAGGGTTCTTCATTCAGCCTGTGTATCGGCAAAATAGGAAATATCTGGTCGATAGCCCAGGCATCAGGCAGTGATTGAAAAAGTGAGAAATTACAGAAATATTTATCCGGAAGTATCCTTGATATCTGGCGGAGTTCATCCGGCACGTGTTTCAGATTCTTTATTATCTGTGTTATTTCACGTGCAACCGACCAGAAAAGCCTTTCTATCTGTGCTCTTGTCTTCAGGTCGATAAGACCCAGGCTGAACATATCGAGAGCCTCTTCTCTAATTTGCTGGGCATCATGCCAGGCCTCCAACATAACAGGTTGATTGATATTATCCCATAGTGAATAAAGCTCTTTTACCATTTCATGATCATTGTCGTTTATATCCTCTTCAGTATCCCACGATGATAATGTTGTTGCCTCAAGTACTTCAAAAATGAGCAGAGAGTGATGTGCTGTAAGAGAACGTCCGGATTCAGTTATTACATTGGGATGTGGAATATTATTCTTATTGCTGGCATCAACAAAAGCGCTTACCGAATCATTTACATATTCCTGAAGGGTGTAATTTATACTGCTTTCGCTGTTCGAAGAGCGTGTTCCATCGTAATCAACGCCAAGGCCTCCGCCAATATCCACGAACTCAACAGTAAAACCAAGCTTACGTAGCTGAACATAGAACTGTGAAGCCTCACGTAAGGCAATCTTTATCCTCCTTATCCTGGTAACCTGACTGCCTATATGAAAGTGAATAAGCTTCAGCGAGCTTCTCATCTTATTCTTTTCAAGGAAATCGATTGCCTCAAGCAATTCACTTGATGTAAGACCGAATTTGCTGATATCACCTCCTGATTCTTCCCATTTACCGCTTCCCACACTCGCAAGTTTAATACGGATACCAAGGTTGGGCTTTACCTTTAAGCGCTTTGATATCGTGGCAATCAATTTAAGCTCGTTAAGCTTCTCTATAACCAGGAAGATACGTTTCCCCATCTTCTGCGCAAGAAGTGCCAGTTCTATGTAATCCTCATCTTTGTATCCATTGCATATTATTAGTGATTCGGGATCAGTGTTGATGGCAATAACTGCATGAAGCTCAGGTTTTGATCCTGCCTCCAGCCCTATATTGAATTTTTTCCCATGACTGACTATCTCCTCCACAACCGGCCTCATCTGGTTTACCTTGATGGGATAAATAATGAAATTCTGTGCATTGTAGCCATACTCCTCCGATGCCGACTTAAAGGATTCCGAAATACTCAGGATACGGTCATCCAGGATATCAGGGAATCTTATCAGTACGGGAGAAGAAACATCGGAAAGGCTTAGTTCATCAATAAGCTCCTTGAGATCAACCGAGGCACAGTCTTTTAATGGGGTAACAGTAACATTTCCCTTCTCGTTTATCGAAAAATAGTCGACACCCCAACCTTTTATGTTATATAATTCAGCCGAATCTTCAATACGCCATCTTCTCATTTTCAATCCTTTTGTCTGTTTTTATGATAGTTAAAGTTCCGAAAAAATATAATTACATGATTCAGAAAGTTACAGATGCAATATCTGTTTTACTGATTATTTTATATACCGGATAATGGTAATAGCCACTTCCCCATTGTGGTACCAGGTAACGGTCGAAGAAATTCCATGTCAGCAAGCCGTCATTCGATTCCGGTTCAAGCAAATAGGCAGCAAGATTAGCCAGTGGTTGTGCCGTTCTGATAACCAGTGTGCCTGCAGGAAAATCAATCGTATCTTTTACATATTTGCCGGTAACAGTATTTGTATAATGGCCCTGGTTTAATCGTGTAGCCCCTTTAAGCTCGGTAATCTCAAACCTGTCGACCTCAACAGTTGCTGCATCCGCCAGTTTTTCGAGTATTATTCCGTGCAGTTTTAACAGTTCAGTCACTTCAGCATCATTAACTGTTAAGAAGTATGCATAAGGAAATTTAACGCTCCTGGCAGGATAATAATCGACATAATAAGGTATAGTTACATCTTTCCGTCTGTCGGTTCTTCTGAAAGGCGGCCATACATTCGGATCATTAACAGGTTCAACCTCATAAGTTTTGATTGTCACCATCTCAGGAGCAGCCTTTACATTATATTCTACTGCAAATGAGTCTGTTGCCGAAGGGCTTAATCCTCTATTGACTGTCTTTGTATCAACCTCCCGGAGCATTTCCTTTATCTCCTTTTTATAAACTGATACATATTCTGTAAGTGATCTTATAAGATAATAACAACCATATACCCTTGATTTATAATCGGCATACACATAATTCTCGTTCAGTATCCCGAGCCTGTTGCGTAAACCATAATAATTGCTCATATATCTTGGATCTGAAGCAGTATAATACCACCCTTCCTCAGGTCTCATCATATTCCTGAATTCACCATAAAAGCAGTTCTCAACATTATATTTGCTAAAGAGAGTTTCCGATATTTCCGGCATCATTTTATCACGCATATAATGTATCAGGGAGTTATCGCCATTCGGATTTACCATCCATGTAAATGTAACCGGTTCGACATGATAGGAGCCGTTTGTTGTATGACAATCCATAAATACTGCCGGATCCCAGGTATTGAAGACATTTGTCAACAGTCCTCTCACCTCGGGTGACTCGGCTTTCATGCCATCCCTGTTAAGATCGAGGAACTGCCCGTTGTGCCGTACTCCCACTCCGTTTACCGGCCCATTCTGGTTGGTCCTGTTTTCGGTGCTGATTTTTTCATTACCGTCGGGATTGAAATTCGGACATATCAGTAATACAACATCCTTCAGCAGCCCGCTCTCAGGCTCAGAAAGAAGGTCACGGGCAAACATCAGTGAAGCCTCCTTGCCCTCCACTTCGCCTGCATGGATATTGGCCTGTATATAAATAACTATGCGGCTGTCATCAACGAGCTGATCAGGAGAATCAGGCAAGGGATCACCTATTATCAACAATGGGATGTCCCTTCCCTCGGTTGACTTCGAAATGATTTCCACCCTCATCAAATCTGATGACTTGTCGAGCTTATCGATAAAGCTCATCACATCATCGTATTTTGAAGTCGATTTGAAATCAGAACTCTCAGCAACAGTCAGCAGTTTTGTCTGTCCCGATATTGATGAAATATAAAAAAATATTACTGCAGTAAGAACAAAAATCCTTTTCATCTGTTTAAATACTATTAATGAACAAATAAAGATAGAATTTGTGATTAATAAAAAGGTTTTAAAACTACGATAATATTTTAATGACCTCCACAATTCTTTCTGTTTGAATTATTAATTAATAATATGTAATTTAGCAGCCTTAATTTTAAAACATCACACAATGAACAAAGGAACAGTAAAATTTTACAATGTATCAAAAAGATTTGGCTTCATTAAGGATGCCGATTCAGAGAATGAATATTTTGTACATGCATCCGGTCTTATCGACAAGATCAAAGACGATGATGAAGTAACATTTGAACTCGCTGAAGGGAAAAAAGGACTCAACGCGGTAAATGTGAAACTGGCAGAACAAGAATAGTATACTACTCTGAGACAAAAGCCGTCATTAATTGACGGCTTTTTTATTTTACAAATGACTCATTGCTTTGCAGCTTTCTTGGCTTTCTTTTCAGCTCTTTTTTCCTTTAGGGTCTTCGTAGCTGGTTTCTTAACCTTCGGCTGGCTTTTTGATTTTTCGTGTGACATAATTTGTATGTTTTGTATTAAACATCTTCAAATTTAAATATTTCATTGCAATAATTCCAAATGCATGCCTGCTTCTTTATCAAGTAACCATGTTATTTTCCCCTTCTCCGAATGAATATTGGCAGCCGGATATTCCAGGAAAGCTTCTCTTTCTTTTATTATCTCATGAACAATATCAGCCTTATTTTTACCTGTTACAAGAAAAATAATTTCCCTGGCATTGTTTATTACCTTGCCTGTCAGGGTAACTCTTCTTTGCCCCGAAACAGGATGTCTTGCCTGTTCACATATACTGGCACTGTTAAACGACTCAATATTTCCGGGAAAAATAGAAGCAGTATGTCCGTCCTCTCCCATTCCCAGGAGAATAATATCAAATACGGGAAGGCCATTTTTTAGATTAATATATCTTAATAACTCCTCAGAATACCTGACGGCTTCCATTCCGGGGTCATTCTCGCCTTTCATGCGATGGATATTTTGCATGGGGATATCTATCTTCTCCAATAATAACCTGTATGTCATCCCATAGTTGCTTTCAGGGTCGTCGGGTGATACACACCGTTCATCGACCCAGAATAAATTGATAAAGCTCCAGTTAAGTGATGAATGATATTTTTCAGCCAGAACCGTGAACAGAAGTTTCGGTGTATTTCCTCCTGAAAGTGCAAGGTTGATAGGAGAATTATCTTTTTCGGCCTTTTCTATTTTATCTGCAAGGTCGGAAGCCAATCTCTCTGCCAGATCAAGAGCAGTTGGAAATATTCTGTAAGTATTGCTCATTTCTATGACTGTTCTTAATTCACAAAACTCGACATGATCACAATTCACAGAATGAACTGTCATCGGTGAGGTTCTTGCAGGGGAATCTCCAATCCAGTCCACAACCTTCAATTATCTCATTTGCATTTGAAGGTCCCCATGTACCGGCAGGATACCCGTAGAGTTTTATCTCCGGGTTGTTTTTCCAGGCAAGCTGTATCGGATCAATGAATTTCCATGCTGTTTCAACTTCATCGTTACGTGCAAAGAGTGTTGAATCACCTGTCATTACATCATACAACAGTCTTTCATATGCTGATGGCACCCTTGTATCTGCCAGATCCTTGTAATGAAAATCCATATTGACATTTTTGATCTTGAATCCTGAACCAGGTTCTTTCATGTCAAATTTAAACAATATGCCCTCGTCTGGTTGTATCCTGATAATTAGCATATTGGACGTCAATACTTTCTCAACCCTCTGGAAAAGATGGTGAGGTGTCCGTTTGAAATAAATAACAATCTCTGTCACACGGGCAGGCATTCTTTTTCCTGTCCGTATATAAAAAGGTACACCACCCCACCTCCAGTTATTTATAAAGAACTTCATTGCCACGTAGGTTTCTGTCATTGAATCGGCGGCAACATCTTTTTCTTCCCTGTAGCCCGGCACACATTCCCCGCGAATCAGTGAACCTGTATATTGTCCCCTGATGACCTGTTGCGGCACATCTTCTTCTCTTACAGGCTGCAGCGACTGTAATATCTTCAGTATTTCATTTCTGACGGCATCAGGTTCGAGTGAAGATGGCGGTTCCATAGCCGTCAGTCCGGTCATCTGCAGTAAATGGTTCTGTACCATATCCCTCAGGGCACCTGATGAATCATAATAACTTCCCCTCTCTTCCACTCCTATACTCTCCGATGAAGTAATCTCAACACGGTGGATATAATTCCTGTTCCACAGCGGTTCAAAAATGCCGTTTGCAAACCTTGTAACGAGGATATTCTGTACCGTTTCCTTTCCCAGATAATGATCAATCCTGTAAATCTGATCTTCACCTATCATTTCATGAAGAATATGATTAAGATTCATGGCTGATTCAAGATCATTTCCAAACGGCTTCTCATAAATAAATATCCTGAATCCTTCCGACTGGTCTGCCAGCCCTGCTCCGGCAAGGTTCTCTGATATTGTTTTATAAACACCCGGCGGGGTAGCCATGTAGAAAATATAATTACCACCTGTACTATGAGATTTATCAACTTCATACAGTTTTTTCTTAAGCTCTCCGAAATCCCTGCTATCATTATAATCAACTCTTATATAAGATAAGAGAGCGGCAAATGATTCCGTCTTCTGGTCATCCAATTCCTTCTCTTCCGAGAAACTCTTTATACTCTCCACCATCTTCTCCCTGAATTCTTCATCAGTAAAGTGAAATCTTCCCGCTCCTAAAATCATCATTTTCTCAGGCAGAAGCTCCTGCAATTTCAGTGAAAAAAGCGCTGGAATAAGCTTTCTTGAAGCAAGATCACCCGAGGCTCCAAAAATTATCAGAATAAGATTATCCGGTTTTTTCATCTCCTTTTATTACTGTTTTTCATATTTAACCTTAAACTGGTATTCTCTTACTATGACATATTGACAAATATAATGAAGCTTGTGTTGCGAATAACATATTAAGTGTATTAATTTCAACACTAACGATTATTAATCATAATTTAACTATTGTTGATATTTATTAACATTTAATAATATTTTCATTGGTTTTGTGTAAAACTGAAAGAATAAATAATATATTTGCAACGGATTGTTAAAATGAAAAAGATAAAAACCATATTGTCATTATTTCTGGTTCTTAGGTTTACCGGGAACGAATGAGAATGGTATATAGAATTGGATCAGGGAAAAACCGTTCTCCTTCAAACAGAGAACGGTTTTTTTATAACCGGCAATATATAAAATGATAAGAACTGAACGATCAGGGCTATACAGACAGGAATTTGAGCATGACAGCTGTGGGATAGGATTTGTTGCACATCTCAAGGGTAAGAAATCCCATTCCATTATCAGTCAGGGTCTTGAAACACTGATTAACATGTCGCACAGGGGTGCTGAAGGGGCTGACAGCAGAACCGGCGACGGTGCAGGCATTATGATACAGGTACCTCGTGATTTTTATCTCAACGAGGGTTATACGCTGCCACCGGAAGGACAATTCGGAACAGGGCTGCTTTTTCTTCCCAAAGATCAGGAAGATGCATCCTTATGTGAGGAGATACTTCTTAATATTATCGGGGAAGAGAATGTGAGTCTTATTGGTTTTCGCGAAGTACCACGCAACAGTTCAGTCCTTGGAGAGATATCCCTTGCTGCTGAACCTCAAATAAAACAGATACTGTTAGAATCTGATGATTCACAGGATGAATTTGAACGTAAATTATATATCATCCGTAAGCGTACGGAAAAGATAATCCGTAATTCGGATATTAACCAAAGATCCTGTTTCTATATACCCAGTCTCTCCACAAAAGTACTGGTTTACAAAGGAATGCTGACCTCTCTCCAGCTCAGGGATTATTATGCGGATCTTACCGACGATCATCTTCAAAGCGCCATTGCACTTGTTCACTCAAGGTTCAGCACGAACACCTTTCCCAGCTGGGATCTTGCACAACCCTTCAGGATGCTCGGACATAACGGTGAATTAAACTCAATACGTGGAAACAGGCTCTGGATGGAGGCCCGGGAGTCATTGCTCAAATCGGATAAGCTGGGCGACCTGTCTGAGATTTATCCCGTAATAGAGCCAGAGAAAAGCGATTCAGCATCTCTTGATAATGTTCTCGAATTTCTTGTGATGAGCGGCAAATCGCTTCCATATGCCATGTCGGTGCTGATACCGGAATCGATAAATATAAAAAATCCCATATCACCTGAACTAAGGGCTTTTTATCATTATCATTCCACATTCATGGAGCCATGGGACGGCCCCGCTTCCCTTATTTTCTCCGACGGCCGTTATATAGGCGGCATGCTCGACAGAAACGGCCTGCGTCCGTCGAGATATCTTATTACAGAAAATGATATTATTGTATTGGGTTCTGAAACAGGAGTACAGTCTTTCAAGCCTGAAGAGATAAGGGAAAAAGGAAGACTTACACCAGGCAAAATGCTTCTTGTTGATACTGAGACCGGTAAGATCATCTATGATAATGAAATCAAAGCCAGACTCGCAGGTGAATTCCCTTACGGAAGCTGGATTCAGCAGAATATGGTCAAGCTTGAGGAGATAGAGACAGGTCCGGCACTATCACCTGACCTCGGACATGATTATGAAAAATATGTTACCTCATTTAACTATTCACGGGAAGATATTGAAAAGATAATCAGGGAGATGGCAGCTACGGGCAGAGAACCCATAGGCTCAATGGGAAATGATGTGCCTCTTGCCGTCCTGTCGAAAAAACCATACCGCCTGTTCAATTATTTCAAACAGCTTTTTGCACAGGTAACAAATCCTCCCATCGACCCCATAAGGGAAGAGCTGGTGATGACCCTGTCAGGTTATCTGGGATCACTTCAGCAAAACCTGCTCGACAAATCACCCGACCATGTAAAGATGGTTCGCTTCAGGAATCCTGTCATATCCAACACCTATTTCCAGGTAGTTAAAAATCTGAGATACAAAAAGTTCTCTGCAGCAAACCTGACGATGCATTTTAATGCTGACAAAGGCGGAGAAGGACTACGTAATGCAGTTGACCAGCTTTGCATAGACGCTGAGAAAGCTGTTGATGAGGGGAAAAACTATATAATAATATCTGACAGGGAAATTGATGAAAATCATGCTCCGGTACCTTCATTACTCGCAGTTTCGGCCATTCACCACTACCTTATCGAAAAACGTAAACGGATGCAGATCGATATAGTCGTGGAGAGTGCTGAACCCCGCGAAGTGATGCATTTTGCATTACTCTTCGGTTACGGTGCTAGCATCATAAACCCCTATATGAGCTTTGCAATCATCGAAAAACTTGTAAAGGAAAAGGCTATACAGCTCGATTATCAGAAGGCAGAGGCAAATTACATAAACTCAATAAACAAGGGAATCCTCAAGATAATGTCAAAGATGGGAATAAGTACCCTGAGAAGTTACCGTTCATCACAGATATTCGAGGCTGTCGGAATAAACCCTGATGTAATAGATAAGTATTTTGCCGGCACTACTTCACGTATGGGAGGAATAGGACTTGGTGAGATTGCCGAAGAGGTGCTGATACCTCACAGGAGAGCCTTTAACGAGGAATATCAACCTGAAATCCTTACCGAGGGCATTTATTCTTACAGGAAACATGGTGAACAACATGCATGGAATCCCGAGACCATTGCGCTCCTGCAATGGAGTACAAGAAACAATGATCGTGAAAAATTCAGGGAATTCAGTAACAGGGTAAATAACGATACTTCTTTCCCATTATTTATCAGGGGATTACTGAAAATAAAGAAGAATCCCATTCCGGTGGAAGAAACCGAACCTGTGGAGAATATCATGAAACGCTTTGTTACAGGAGCAATGTCGTTTGGTGCAATAAGCATCGAAGCACATGAGACTCTGGCTATCGCAATGAATCGTATAGGCGGACGGAGTAATACCGGTGAGGGAGGTGAAAACCCTGAAAGGTTTACACCCCGCGAAGACGGGATATGTACCAGGAGCTCCATAAAACAGATAGCCAGTGGAAGGTTCGGAGTAACTGCCGAATATCTTGTCAATGCCGATGAGATACAAATCAAGATCGCACAGGGTGCCAAACCGGGTGAGGGAGGACAGCTCCCCGGTCATAAGATCGACAGGGTTATCGCAAAAACAAGATATTCAATCCCTGGTATAACACTCATTTCACCGCCGCCTCATCATGATATTTACTCCATTGAGGACCTGGCACAGCTGATTTTTGACCTGAGAAATGTTAATCCGGATGCAAGAATAAGTGTCAAACTGGTTTCCGAGAGTGGTGTTGGTACAATTGCTGCCGGTGTTACAAAAGCAGGTGCCGATCTTATAACGATAAGCGGATTTGAAGGAGGTACAGGAGCAAGTCCGGCATCATCAATAAGACACGCCGGTCTGCCTCTTGAACTAGGACTCTCAGAGACACAACAGGTACTTGTGATGAACAACCTGAGAAGAAAGGTGAGGCTCCAGGCCGACGGCCAGCTGAAAACAGGACTGGATATAATAATGACTGCTTTATTGGGTGCCGAGGAATTCGGATTCTC
>Ga0272441_10011263_pt1 | contig 13311 bp, 11 predicted proteins | sample SSMProp6N_FD_193582 | JGI IMG/M metagenome (GOLD analysis project Ga0272441, IMG submission 193582) | Marine sediment archaeal communities from Little Sippewissett salt marsh, Falmouth, MA, United States - SSM-Prop-6N | ecosystem: Environmental > Aquatic > Marine > Wetlands > Sediment ... | reverse complement strand
AAGAACGATTCATAGGCGGCTCTGTTATCGCCGAGAGTAACCCGCGATAACCAGCGGCCACACGCCGCTGAGCCTATGGTCTCTATCGACCATAACCCCAGGAGCCGGTCGTTCCATATTTTCTACCGCTACTGCCACCCGCATGCGAGGATGTTGTCACCGCCACGTCGGCATCGAAAAAGAGCCGGGCCCGAAGACAGGCCCGGCCCGATTGACTCAAGAAGTCCCGGTCTCATTTCACCAGCAGCGCGAATTCATGCACTTCGTCTTTGACCAGATCTTTGCCCCGGCACCGCAGCACGAACCCCTCATCCGTCCGCTCGTACTCAAAATCCCGGCCGCTGAACGGGTCCTTGGGCAGGTCCGCCGGCAGTTCTTCCGGCAATTCGCCCGTCTTGGCGCGGATGATGAAGATATCCACGGCCGCCTGCGTCGCATTGGCGTTGGCCTCGGCCCGAACCTGGTGACTGTAGACCTTCGCCAGTCCCGGGGCAAACATGGCGGTCAAGGTAGCCGCGGTGTCCTGAGCCGACGCTCGCGTCATTTTGTCGGTCAACTCGGCGAGCTTGCGGTACCGTTGCTCATAGCTGCCCGGCGCGCCCAGAGCCGTCTGCAACGAAGTGAGGAATTTCGAGTAGTATTCGCGATTCCGCCGGAGAAAGTCCTCGTCCGCCATCGCCAGTTGCTCGTCGGTCAGCTCGGTCCCGCTGCCTTCGAACACTTCCACTAGGGAATCGAGCTTCTCGGGCCTCATGATGTCCATCGCGATTTCTCGTTCGTACGCCACCGGACGCCGCGCCGACGGCAGCTTGCCGGACATGTCCGCCATTTCGTTCTTGAGCCACTCCAGCGTCTCCACATCCGCGCCCACGTCGGGCAGAAAATCGCGTATACGCGCGTTCGCCGACCGGTCCAGAGCCACCGCGACCAGCATCGAGATCAGCGTGTCATCACCGATGTGCTGGGCCGTCCTGCGAACATCCAGACACCGGGAAAGAGCGGTCCGATAGTCCCCGTCGGCCGCATGCAGCCGGGCATCGGACAGCATGACCCAGTGGAGAAACCGCACGGGCGCCAGATGCGGCAACTGCATCGAGAATCCCTGCGAATACCGCAATCCCCAGTTGCACTGCTGCATCCCCGCCGCCACCGAGCCATACTCGACAGCCGCGCGATAACGTGCGACATGCTCCCGGATCTCAGCACTCACCTCGCGCTGGCCTCGGGCAAAATCACTCAGAGCCTCTCTGCCCTCTTCATCCGCCTGCTCGCACAGCAGGAAAGCCTGGTAGTAAACGAGCGCCGCGTTGTCCGGGTCGGGGGGGAAGGCATGTACCGACGATGCCATCGGCAGCAGCATCCAGACGGTCGCGACAAGCAACAACATTTGTCTCTTCACGTTCGCACCCATGATTTATATCCTTTCCGCATTCTAACTCTCGAGGTCATCGAACAATCCCCGCATCGAGACGCCGTTGGGCCGCGGTCCCAACGTGTTCAACGCGGTGTCAAGTTGCTGGTTCAGACCTTCTTCGCCACCCCGGCGATAGGCCATTCGTAGTGACATCATGCTCACGATCTTCGTCGGCGATGGCGCCGTTGCCCGAGGTTCGCTGCCCCGCTCCGGCGGCTGATGCCCGCCAGGTCCAACAAACAACACCGCCGCCGTGATGACAATCGCCGCTGCGACGGCAACTCCGGCGCCCGGATGCCCGAGGACCAGCCGCACGATACGGGGTCGGTTGGGCGATTGGTCCTTCGAGCCTTTCGCTGCCCTGGCAAGCACGGCCTGAAATTCCGCCGGGTACTTCCGCTTCCAAGCCTCGGCGTCGAACTCGGGCGTCGCACCGTCAATGGCACGCCGCAGTTCGCCATCAAGCCATTTTTCGTCTTTGCGCTGGCTCATAGTTGCACCTCATCAAAGCCGTCGCGACGCAAGTGTTCGGCGAGTTTCTTCTTCGCGCGTCGCAGCCGGCCGTTGATCGCTTGAATCGAGAGCCCCAGAGCCGACGAGATCTGCTCGTAGGACAACCCGTCGTAGAACCGCAGATAGATCACCTCTTTGTCGCCGGGCGAGAGCTTGCCCAGGGCGTTCCTGACGAGCTCGCGGGAACCGTCCGGCTCCGCCGCCGGGGCCAACTCGGCCCTCTCATCGGCGATCCGGGCTCTTCGCGCTTTCCGCAGCAAGTCCCGCGCGGCGTTGCGACTGATCGCCGCCATCCACGAGCCAAACTGATCGGCCTTGCGAAGCCCGGGTAAGTTCAGCGCGGCCTTGGCAAACGCCTGCTGGGCCGCATCTTCGGCTAAATGCCGGTCCCCCAGGATCGAATGGCCGATCGCGACCATCGCACCGTAGTGGCGCCGGCACAGCTCCGTGAAGCTGTCCCCGTCGCCGCACACGGCCCGCTCGACCAACACGCTGTCAGGCTGGCTGTCCTGCAATTCTTGTCTTTCCAAAGATTCGCACATATCCCAAAAACCTGTTTCCACCCAAAAGACGCCCCCCGCCCGGCAAATGGGCGCGCCATTTGCGAATATTCCCCGCAATTATATCCCTCTTGCCCCACCAGCGCACCCCAAAACCTCGCCCGGTGTACAACGGCGGCGCCGCGGCGGGCGCCGTGTCGCTTCGGTCGTCCCGGAAGGGACGATATTGTGCTTGTGGGCGCCGAAATCGCGGCGTAAGATGAGAACAGCTATCATTGCGGGTCCGCGCATTTCGTGTGATTGAGGAGTACTGTCATGACTGCAAAGATCAACCGTCGTCGATTCTTGGGTTCCACGCTGGCCTCGGGCGCTTTCACGATCGTGCCGCGACACGTTCTGGGCGGCAGCGGGTACGTCGCTCCCAGCAGCAAGATCGTCCTGGCCCATATCGGCATGGGCACGCAGGGATTCAACGAACTGGGCGGCCTGCTCGAAGACCCGCAGATCCAGATCGTCGCGGTGTGCGACCCGAACAAGGACAGCAACGATTACGTGGAGTGGGGCAAGAACGCCATCCGAAACCGCATACGGACGTATTTAGGCGATTCCTCCTGGCGGGAGAACGACAGCGGTTGTCCCGGAGGTCGGGAAGTGGGCCGCAAGGTCGTGGACACCTACTACGCCAACCACGGACGCGCGAAGGACTTCAAAGGCTGCGCCGCCTACGCCGACTTCCGCGAGCTGCTGGAGAAGGAGAAGGACCTGGATGCGGTCAAGGTCATGACGCCCGACCACCTGCACGCCACGATTTCAATCGCGGCCATGAAGAAGGGCAAGCACGTGCTGATGCACAAGCCCATTGCCAACCGCCTGTATGAGGGCCGTCTGGTTCTCAAGACCGCGCGGCAAACGAAAGCGGCCACGCACCTGCTGGCCTATGGCAGCGGCACCGGCAACGGGCGCATTGTCGAACGGATCAAGCAGGGAGTCATCGGGCGGTTGCGGGAGATTCACAACTGGACGAACCGGCCGGTCTGGCCGCAGTACACCGAGATTCCGACGGATCGCCCGCCGGTCCCGAAGGGTTTTGACTGGGACCTCTGGCTCGGGCCCGCCCGGCACCGCGCCTACCACCCGCACTACACCCACACGGTCTTTCGGGGCTGGTACGATTTCGGCGGCGGCTCCATGGCGGACATGGGCATCTACAGCCTGTGGCCCGTGTTCACGGCATTGAACCTCGACGCGCCCGCCAGCGCCCAGGCCTGGGCGACCCATACCTGCGCCATCGCCGACAACGTCAGCCGGCCCATGAAGAATGACTTCTCCTATCCCACGGCCTGCGCGCTGCGTTTCGGCTTTGCGGCCAAAGGGAACACCCCGGCACTGGACCTGTTCTGGTATGACGGCGGCATGAAGCCCCGCCTGCCCCGGGAGATCGAAGCGCACGACGTCACGATGGGCAGGGAAGGCATCCTGTTCGTCGGCAGCAAAGGGGCAATCATGGCCGGCTTCCACGGACAGGACCCGCGCCTCTTCGCCAAAGGACAGAACAAGCCGCTGTCCCTGAACGAGACGTCGCCACGCGGCCAGCGCCACGGCTCGTGGCTGAGCGCCTGCCGGGGCGGCGAACCCTCACCCGGCAGCTTCCTCAACGCCGCCGCCATTACCGACACGGTCAACCTCGGCACGGTCGCCCTCCGCGCCGGCAGAAAGGTGCGATTCGACAGCAAGAACACAAAAATCACCAACGCCCCCGAAGCCAACAAATACCTCTACCGCGACTACCGCGACGGCTGGGAACTCTAAACTCCGCCACAAGAGATATCTGGGGACACCATACTCGATTCAGAACCGAAACGAGTAAGGTGTCCCCGGAATTACCCGGAAACACGTACGCGCGCAGAGACGCCGAGACGCAGAGACCATTTGTAGGGTGGGTTCTTAACCCACGCGTCCACATCCCGAAACCACAGAGGACGCCGAGGAAACCGGATTCTGCCACAGAGGTCTCAGTATGTAGGATGGGCAGATTCTCTGCCCATGCGGGTTTTGTATGGAACCGCAGATAAACGCGGATGAACGCGGATAAAACGAGACACGCTTCACGAACGACGGGGCACGGGGCACGGGGCACGGATTTCAGGACACGGATTCGATTTCTCACACGAAGGCACGAAGCCACGAAGAATGACGGGGCACGGATCTCAAACCAGGAAGAAAACCAATACCCAATCGTAAATCAAAAATAGTCAATTGAAAGCCGTAGGGTGTGCCGTGCACACCGTTTTTAGACGCCATCCCGGCCTGCCCCCGGCGCGCCGGGGAAATTTTGCTTTTTGCATTTTGCTCTTTGATTTGACCATGGAGGCTGGGCTTTAGCCCATGCGGATTTTAAGCCTTTGTCACGCCAGGGCTACGAAATACGAACGACGAGATTCTGTATGGAACCACAGATGAACAATGATGTTCTGCCACAGAGGTCTCAGAGAGCACGGAGAAAAGTGTAGTTTTTAAAGGCCATACCGGCGCGCCGGGGCAATTTTGCTCTTTGCATTTTGATTTCTGATTTGAGCATGTAGGCTGGGCTTTAGCCCATGCCGATTGCCAAGAACAACAAACTAGAAAGCCTGACCCCTTTGTCTTGTTGACTGAAATGCGCGAAGAGCCTATCATGTCATGGTTTCCAGTGGGAAAGGGGTTCAACGTTGTCAAAGCGTGTATACAAACGATACCGAGAAGATAGAAGCTGTGTCCTGTTTCTTGGAGACTGTAGCGACTTGCTGCAGGACCTACCTAACGACTCTGTGGACTTGGTTCTGACATCTCCGCCATATTGCATGCAGAAAGACTATGAAAAGGGCGCCGAGTTGACGGATTTCAGACAGACGCACAGTCGGATACTGCCGGACGTGGCCCGTATCGTGAAGCCGGGAGGCAGCATATGTTGGCAGGTGGGGTACTACATACGCAACCATGCAGTAACACCTTTGGATTTTCTCGTGTTTGAGGTCATGCAGACCATCGGAGGGATCACGCTCCGAGACCGCATAGTCTGGACCTTTGGCCATGGACTCCATTCCACAAAGAAGTTCAGTGGTCGGCATGAAATCGTCCTATGGTTCACAAAAGGAGATGACTATCTATTCGATCTAGACGCAATCCGGGTTCGGCAGAAATACCCAGGCAAGCGTAGCTATAAGGGAGCGAACAAGGGTGAGTACAGTGGCAATCCAAAAGGGAAAAACCCCTCCAACGTGTGGGACATCCCCAATGTGAAGGCGGGGCACGTGGAGAAGACTCCACACCCATGCCAGTTTCCCGTAGCACTTGCAGAGCGACTCATTCTGTCTCTTTCTCCTCCAAACGGCCTCATTGTCGATCCATTTTCGGGCTCAGGTTCGACGGGTGTCGCGGCCCTCATACACGGGCGTCGGTTTGTCGGGGCCGAACTGAATCATCAATACCATGGAGTTGCAGAAAAGCGGCTGCGAAATGCTCTTTCGGGGAGCGTTCGCTACCGGCCCATTGACAGAGCGATCTACGAGCCCGATCCCCAATCGAAACTGGCCAAGAATCCATTTGCAGCAACGGAGAAGAGCAAATGTCAAAGGTAAGTAAAGCTATGAAAGTCCAGTACATTCCGATGAAACAGGGCAAGCACGAACTGTTCCTGTTCTCCATGGCAGCTGATCAGCTTTGGGAGAGGGTGAAGATCAATAGACGCGAAGAGGACAAAGATGTTGGCTACCAGCGTGCTCTCTCGACATCAAGGGTGAATGCAATCGCCAAGTACGTGAAGGATGGACATCCCATCCCACTGAGCGTCCTGCTTTCACTCGACAGCAAGGTCAGGGTTGACAAAGACAAGTGTACACTTACGTTTCCGTCTTCGTCCGATGTCGGTTGGGTCATCGACGGGCAGCATCGGCTTGCAGGTATGCATCGCTCGGGGACGAAGATGCAGATCGGGGTTGTGGCTTTTCACGGGCTGGATACGGAGGAGCAAATCCAGCAGTTCGTCGTCATCAATCGTGAGGGCAAGGGTGTTCCAACATCCTTGTACTACGATCTCCTGAAAACCCTCCCGAAAAAGAAGACGGATGCCGAAGTCGGGAAAGAACGCGCATCGGACATTGCAACGATGCTTAAGAGGGACGAGGAAAGCGCGTTTTTCAACCGCATTGTAGTAGTGACAGCCCCGGCTCGGGGCCAACTGTCTCTCACGAATTTCGTTCGGAAAGTCGCCCCTATGGTGCAGCCGAACAAGGGGAAACTTGAAATCTACACGGAACGTGAGCAACGGACCATCATAGACAATTACTACCACGGCCTCATGCAAGTCTTCCCCAAAGAATTCAAGGGGACCAGTTCGATCTTTTACAAAACAATAGGCTTTGGAGCCATGATGAACGCGCTGCCTACCGTATTTGACTTGGCTCTCAAGTATCACCAGGCGTTCAACATCAAAGCGGTTGCTTCTGTTCTCAAGAAGGTGGATTATTTTGACTTTGGTGCCTGGAGTAAGATAGGAACAGGAAACGCAGCAGAAATACTGGCAGGTGATGATTTCAAGGAGGAGCTGCGCGGGACATTCGATAACGGTACTGATGGGACATCCATAAGACTGACATAGAGCGGAGAGTTATGGGAGAGGTCATCGATAAGCTTGTAAAGAAACTTCCGGCGAGATACTGGGGCCAGATTTGCTCCACTTGGCTGAAGAATATCCCCACCATTGAGCCGCCTGGGAACCGCCCCTCCCCAATTGTCGAGAATGCGGACCTAGCCTATTACTGCGAGCAAGCCATACCTGAGAAGAAGAAGGAGCTCTCGTATGCCAGCGGACCTGTGGCGGGACTCAGGGAAGAGATATTCCATGAGAGTGTCTACTGGCTGCACAAGGCTGTACATGCTCTGTGCGGAGCAGAATCCAAAGTCGCGTCAGGCATGCTGACGTGGTCGATCATCGATGCGTACCTAGCTGCCTACTTCTCGATGCGAAGCATCAGTGCAATCCTCGGCGTCTCAATCTGCGACTACAAGGGACGATCCTGCGTGGTCGACTTGTGTAGAGACTTCAAGAGCATGGCAAGGATGAAACGCGAGGCCGAAAGCGCGTTCGCAGAGGAGGTGAATGTTCATAGCCTTGGTGTTCGTTTCGATCACAAGCAGTGCTGGCAGGTTCTCCAACGCCTTCTACGCGTCGTTTATGGCGAGGTGTGGGACCAGGAGCTTTCCAAGTGTGTCAACCGTCTGAACAGTCCAGATTTTGCCCGCCACCGAAACCGCATTTCCTACTACGTACATGAGTGGCTGGAAGACGATCTGCATCACCCCGCCATGAATGAGGACTTTGCTCTTAGAGCGATTCATCGGGACCCTCTGAAGCTTGATACAGAGGACTCAGGATTTACCGTGCAGTTGGCATATTCTCTCCTGACCATGGCACTCACTGCATACCGGGATGTAGCCTCAGTTGGTCTGTCGTTGAAAGGCGAGACCGAACTCATCAGTCACAGTCTGGGCACATCAAGACACCCCTACTTCGGATACGAGCTTGCTTCAATTCTGTCAACGTCGTGACGATAATGATGCGCAGTGAGGCTAAAGGGGGCATGCCGTGATTATTAGCATTTTATACTTGCCACCCGTTATTTGAGCGCGAGGACCTAAAGGGGTTAGGCTTTGGATTTAGGGAGGCTTAAAGGGATCAGGCTTTGGATTTAGGGGGGGTGTTCTTAGTTTTGCGGTTCGCGTTCTGAGTGTTGCGTTGCTGCGGGCTGGCGTTTGGGGCTTGCGGCGTGCGGTCGTCCGGGCTTTGCATTGGAGGTTGGGCCGGTAGAATAACAGTATGGCAACGGAAACCGGCAAAATGGAACCGGCGAAGAAACGCGTCGAAGCGATCGGTCCCGTTCAGACGGCGGCCAATTACGGCATCGACATCGCCCAACTGCGCGACAACCTGGCCCTGACCGTCGCCGAACGGCTCCGCCGTCACCAGATCGCCCGCAACACCGTAGAGAAACTCCGGACGGCCAAGCGACTTGGAATTGATTATCGATGATTTGCTATTGATTCTTTGTTCGGTTTCCTCTGCGTTCCTCGGCGTCCTCTGCGGTTTCGAGATGTGGACGCGTGGGTTAAGAACCCACCCTACCTTTTCCTCTGCGTTCCTTGGCGTCCTCTGCGGTTTGAAATCTGTGGTCCGTGACCCGTGATCCGGGGCCCGTGCTGGATTCCCGCTTTCGCGGGAATGACAAGGCAGAATCCGTGTGAATCCGGTATGCATGCGTCGCCCACCACCAAAGGACGCCAACGGGGTGACCGAATGTGAAGGGCGCAGTGAAAGTGTAGCGCCTGGCGGAGCAAAACTGTGACACCCCTGGCCTATCTACCCGGGCGGAAGCGGGCGAAGACCGGGTGGCGTTGTCGTCGGGAAGCGGCCGGTGCGGCGGCGCAGAAAAAAAGCCAGCTTCCTTGCTGGCCCAACGGGCGCACATGGAGGAGCTGGCTAACCAGAATGTAGGCCCGCTGTTGTGTGTGGCTCACGCACGCAGGTAACGTGAACTTCCAACTGGGTCTGCGAGCTCACTTTGGGTTCAGTTAGTTTCTCCGGTCATTTCATTTGGCCATGGAGCAGCCGCCGGCTCCACAGGGCGTCGCGGTTTGGCCGCCGCAGGGCGAACTCGAGCACGGGGTCGCCCCGGCCTTCTCGCGAGTGCAGCCGCCGGCCTGGCTCTCGCAGCCCTGCTTGGCACTGCCGCTCTCACAACCCTTGTCCTGACAGCCACTTGCGCACTCTTTGCTCCCGCAGCAGGAGTCGGCCTGGACCTTGCAGCAGGACTCGGTGCCCTTGGCCGGACAGGCGGCGCATTTGGCGCCGGCAGCCACTTGAACGTCGGCGTCGGGCCTATCGGCATAGCCGGCCACCAGCAGCGTCCCGGCCGCCAGGGCCACAACCGCCACGACCGCCACGATTGGGTTCTGTGTCAGTTTTGCTTTCATCCGTATGCCCCCTGATTGCTTGTCGACAAAATACGGCTAACTCTGATAACCGTTACGACCTCCCCAAACTCCCCTAAACTACTCCACCTTCCCATCCTGTGTTCGTCTCAAAACGGACTTTTTCTGTCATCGCGAAGCCCCGGCACGAATTCCAGCCTCCCGCGGGGCTCCGGCGACAACGGTGCCCCGATCCAAAACCCAAAACATTTGACGCCCCGCCGGCCCCTGATTATAGTCATTCCTTTGACAAGAAACGGGGGTGAAGATGCCTTTGGAGCCACGAATGAACGCTAAAAAGATTGTCGCAGAGGGTATCACATTCGACGATGTCCAACTGGTCCCGGCCCGGAGCGATTTTGTGCCGAGCCAGGCCGATACCCGCACGAAGGTGACGTCCAACATCGACATCAACATTCCGATCATATCGGCGGCCATGGACACGGTCACCGAGGCCGCCCTGGCCATCGCCCTAGCCCAGGAGGGCGGCGTCGGGATCATCCACAAGAACCTCTCGATCGAGGCCCAGCAGCGGGAGGTGGCCAAGGTCAAGCGCTCCGAAAACGGGGTCATTCTCGACCCGGTCACGCTGACCCCGAACGAGCCGGTGCGGCGCGCAAAGGAACTCATGAGGGAGCAGAACGTGTCCGGGATTCCCATCGTCGAGGGCAAGAACAAGAAACTGGTGGGCATCCTGACGCGGCGCGATCTGAAATTCCAGATGGACTCCAACGTGCCGATCGGCACGGTCATGACCAAGACGAACCTGATCACCGGTCCGGCGGACACCCGGCTGGAGGACGCCAAGGGGCTGCTCCAGGAGCACAAGGTCGAGAAGCTGCTGCTGGTCAACGACAAAGGCGAGCTGGCCGGCCTGATCACGATGCGCGACATCGACCGGGTGCAGCAATATCCGCGGGCCGCCCGCGACCAGCGGGGCCGGCTGCGGGTCGGAGCCGCCGTCAGCGTGCTCGACTACGACCGCATCGACGCCCTGATCGACGCCGACGCCGACCTGCTCTGCCTCGACACCGCACACGGGCACTCGCAGAACGTCATCGAAACCCTCAAGAAGATCAAGAAGAGCTACGACATCGACGTCATCGCGGGCAACATCGCCACCGCCGACGCCGCCCGCGAGCTCATCGACGCCGGCGCCGACGCGGTCAAGGTCGGCATCGGGCCCGGAGCCATTTGCACCACCCGGATCATCTCCGGCGTCGGCATGCCCCAGGTCTCAGCCATCATGGACTGCGCCGAGGTGGCCAACAAGCAGGGCGTCCCCGTCATCGCCGACGGCGGCATCCGCCAGTCCGGCGACATCACCAAGGCCATTGCCGCCGGTGCCTCCAGCGTAATGATCGGCTCGCTCTTTGCGGGTCTGAAGGAAAGTCCCGGCCAGTTGGTCATCTACAAGGGCCGGCAGTTCAAGGAATACCGCGGCATGGGTTCGCTGGGCGCGATGGTCAAAGGCTCGGCCGAGCGGTACGGCCAGTCCAGCAAGACCGAGGTCAGCAAGCTCGTGCCCGAGGGCGTCGAAGGACGCGTCCCCTATCGCGGGATGCTCAGCGACTTCATCTATCAGCTCGTCGGCGGCCTCCGGGCCGGCATGGGCTACTGCGGCGCCCGCAACATCCAAGGGCTGATGGAAAAGGGCCAATTCGTCCGCATCAGTGCCGCCTCGGTCGGTGAATCTCACCCCCACGATATCCAGATCACCAAGGAGGCGCCCAATTACTCGGCCAGCCTGCCCTTCGAGGATTGACAAGGCCCACGACCCGGGCGCCGCGGCGCCGGTGTCACAGAGCCCCAATCGCAGACAGTGAGAACGCGTATGATTCGTGAAATGATCGCCATTCTGGATTTCGGCAGCCAGTACGGACAACTGATCGCCCGCCGGGTCCGCGAGCGCAACGTGTACTCGCGCATCTGCCCGGCGGATATCGGCGCCGAGGAGCTGGCAAAGATGCCGCTCAAAGGCATCATCCTCTCCGGCGGGCCCGCCAGCGTTTACGCACCCGGCGCCCCGCGCTGCGACGAGAAGATCTTCGACCTGGGCGTCCCGATTCTCGGCATCTGCTACGGCATGCAACTCGGCTGCCAGATCCTCGGAGCCGAGATCGCCGGCGCCGAGAGCCGCGAGTACGGCCGGGCCGGCCTGACCATCCTCGATAAGAGCGATCTCTTCGCCGGCCTGCCCGACGAAACGCTCGTCTGGGCCAGCCACGGAGACCAGGTCGGCCGCCTCGGACCCGATTTCACCACCCTGGCCCGCACGAAAACCTGTCCGTACGCCGCCGTGCGCTACCCGAAAGAACAGTTCTACGGCGTCCAGTTTCACCCGGAAGTCAGCCACACGCCCAAGGGCGTGGAGATGCTCAAGAATTTCCTCTACGACATCTGCCGCTGCACCGGCGACTGGAAGATGAGCGACTTCGTCACCGAGACGGTCAAGAGCGTTCGCGCCCGGGCGAGCGACGCCACGGTCATCTGCGGCCTCAGCGGAGGCGTCGATTCCTCCGTCGTCGCCGCCCTGCTGCACGAGGCCATCGGCGACCAACTCGTCTGCATCCTCGTCGACAACGGCCTGCTGCGCCGCAACGAGCGCGAGAACATCGTCTCGACCTTCCGCGACCACTTCCGCATCGACCTGCGCGTCGTCGACTGGTCCGAGCAGTTTCTCTCGGCCCTGGCCGGCGTGACCGACCCGCAGCGGAAACGCAAGATCATCGGCGCCGAGTTCATCGAAGCCTTCCGCTCCGAGGCGGACAACATCCCCAACGCGCGTTTCCTGGCACAGGGGACGCTGTACCCCGACGTGATCGAGTCGGGCTCCAAGGACGGCAACCCCGCCGCCAACATCAAGCTGCATCACAACGTCGGCGGCCTGCCCGCCGAGTTAGGCTTCGAGCTGATCGAGCCGCTGCGCGACCTGTTCAAGGACGAGGTTCGCGTGGTCGGCGAGTACCTGGGCCTGCCCGAGGACATCGTCTGGCGTCATCCGTTCCCCGGTCCCGGCCTGGCCGTCCGCGTCGTCGGCGAAGTCACGCCGCAGCGTCTGGAGGTCCTCCGCGCCGCCGACGAGATCCTCATCGACGAGATCAAGGCCGCCGGCCTCTACCGCAGGATATCCCAGGCCCTGGCGGTCCTGATCCCGGTAGCTACCGTCGGCGTCATGGGCGACGAACGAAGCTACGAAAGCGTCGTCGCCGTCCGCGCCGTCGAGACCACCGATTTCATGACCGCCGACTTCTCCCACATCCCGCACGAGGTCCTAAGCACCATCTCCAGCCGCATCATCAACGAAGTCCGAGGCGTCAATCGAGTCGTCTACGACATCTCCAGCAAACCCCCCGCCACCATCGAATGGGAATAGACGGTAGAATTGACGATTTACGATTGACGATTGCGGATTGGCGATTCGCCTCTGTCATTCCTGCGCAGGCAGGAATCCAGTGATCCCTACGATGGGCAACTCGTTGCCCATGCGTACTCCTTTGTTAGAAGCAAGGCATGACGAGATGGTGAAGGAGTAGATCAGGCAGGTCTCGTCCGAACGGCGATTTGCCACGGTTGTGGAAACTCGTCCTGTGATCACGCATGTCGAAAGTGGAAGGATGTTTAAGCGTCTGCGAAAGCTCAGACTCCAACTTGGAGAATACCGCGTGGGGCGAACCGCTCAGAAGGTAGCCAATAATCCCAGCCTGATCGACCAATGGCGCTGCGATGCCCCTAACGAATTTGCTTCGCACCTCAATCAGGTACTCGCGGAGAGCCGACGGCTTGGGGACGACTTTCGCTTCAAGGGGCCCAATAATGCGCCGGTTCGCGTCGAGAACAAAGCCGAGATCGTATGATGGGGGCTGGGCCCGCGCGGAA
>Ga0272441_10011262_pt1 | contig 13312 bp, 10 predicted proteins | sample SSMProp6N_FD_193582 | JGI IMG/M metagenome (GOLD analysis project Ga0272441, IMG submission 193582) | Marine sediment archaeal communities from Little Sippewissett salt marsh, Falmouth, MA, United States - SSM-Prop-6N | ecosystem: Environmental > Aquatic > Marine > Wetlands > Sediment ... | reverse complement strand
CCGACATTACAGGATCCTTGAAACCGGGTAACGGAATCACCGTGGATGAACGGAAATCATTCGCGATAGGCGGAATTGACCATATCAATATGCGGACGAGCAGCACCGACGTGTACGTCGCAGCGGGCGATGGCGATACCGTTGACCTCTGGCTGCACGGAACGGTGTACACGGATCAACCCGATGCCGTACCGGCCCTGGCAGCGGAAAAAAGCGGGGAGCTCCTCGAGATTTCGTTGGAGCGCAAGGATGGACGGAAGTGGGTGCTGGGTTTCTTCTCGAGCGATCTGGTCCTGGAGATCAGAATACCGCAGAACTACCGGGGTGCGCTGGTGGTGAACACCAGCTCCGGGGACGTGGAGATCAATGATCAAGTTCTCTCGGAGCTTTCCGTCGAAACCAGCTCCGGGGACATGCGGTTGAACGCTGTCCAGGCATCCACGATCGCGATGGAATCATCCTCAGGCGATCATACTGCGGAAGGCTTGAACGCCGGCCAAGCGACGATAACCAGCAGCAGCGGTGAGATCCGGGTAAGGGATCTGCAGGGTAGCGTCAAGGCCGAGAGCTCCTCAGGGGACATTACCCTGCGGTACAGAGAGTTCACCTCGGACCTGGAGGTGGAAAGCAGCTCCGGAGATGTCGAACTTTTTCTCACAGAGTCTGCCGAGTTCCAGGTGGAGGCCAGAGCATCCTCGGGAGATATCGACTGCGAATATCCGGTGACCTTGAGCGGCGCAGACAGTGAGATGCGCAAACACCGCCTTTACGGAACCGTAGGCGCCGGTACCCAGCGGGTCTCGGTGACAACTTCCTCCGGGGATATCACCATCCGGCCGTAGACCTCTTCCCGGCAGTCTGTCGGACTGCCAAGATTTCTGAAAGCCGGCGTGCCGGACCTGCACCGGATCGGGTTACAGGAGCGCGCCGGCTTTCGGTCTTCCAGCGTGGAGAAGGACCGCTTCTCAGCCTCCTCCACAGTCATCACCTTGCAGAATATGGACCGCCGGCTCGGTCAGCGACTCTTCTCTTTGGCTCGCTTGTCCCGCACCGTGTCGAGGAACTCGGGGGTGATCTCGGTGATCCCCGCTCGCCTGGCCTCTTCTGCGATACCCCGCAGGGCCACGTTCAAGAAGACCCGGGGGATCGCCACCAGCTTGGCGGCTGCCTCTTCGGACCACCGGAGCTGCTCGGCAAACCCGCCGCGGGTGATCGCCCACATCACCGAATCTACGGAGGTGGCTTTGCTCCTGGGGATCGGTTCCCTGTAGGGAGGCTTGTGCCGAGTAAACCAGAAGTGGGCGTTGTTGCGGAATCCGTAATCGATCGGCAGGTTGGGAAAGCGCCTCCGCCCTTCAATGAGGACCCTATGCCATTTCTCTTTCAACAGCACCTTGTCGATGTTGAGGATCGAGCGCTGGGCGTGGGTCTGCTCGTCTATCTGGAAGGAGTCCAGGGAACACTCGAAGACCTGCAGAGCTTCGGCCACCAGATCGGGGTAGCGGGTCCCCGCCGTCCGCTCCACCTCACTGCGCATCGAAGGCTGCAGGATAAAGATGGAGTTGCCCATCTTCTCCTCCGTGGTTTCTCCCGGGTAGCCCAGCATCACGCAGTTGCGCATGTATTTGCGGTCATCGGGAATGAAGTTCAAGGTGCACAACCCGGTTCGCCTCAGGTTGATTGCGGTGTTGCTGTTGTCCCGACTGTTGAACACCATCTGACAGGTGTCTCCGGCCACTGTGTAGGGAAAGCAGAGGGAATAGGGTCCCAGGTTCATCTGTCCCGATTCGGCGATCGTGCATACCAGCACCACGGGCATGGGGAAGAAGGAGGAGGTCTGGTAGAAATTGTCCAGGATCCGGACGTTTCGAAAGCCGTCTGACTCCATCACAACAGCGCTACTGTGACAGCTTGACAACCTGGATGTCAACGCGCTGGATCAGATCACCCCAAACCTCGTCCGGCCGGGGATCGAATATGAACCGTCTTTCCGCAGGGACAAGGTGCCAATCCCCTCGGGCGATCTCGTCGTCAAGCTGTCCCGGAGCCCATCCTGAATAGCCCGCATAAGTCCGGAACTCCTCCTCCCCTTCGGCGATGATGCGCTTCAGAGTCAGTTCGTCCGAACCCAGATGAACCCCCGGAATCACCCGGCGCATTTCCTGCGGCGCATCGTCGGATCGAAGCAGAAACAGCAGACGATTGGGAAACACCGGACCTCCCCAAAAAACCGAATGAGCCTCCAAGCCGGCGATTTCCGGCCAGATCTCGGCCAAGTTGTACCGGGTGGGTCGGTTGATGATCAGCCCGAAGGCGCCCTGGGCATCATGGTCGATCAGGAGGATCACGGTCTGAGCGAAGTTGGGATCCTTCATACCCCGGACGGCGACCAGGAATGTAGCGGATTGGGGACGGTCCAGAGACTGGACCGGCTGCAGGATTCGTTCGGGCGGTCGGGCGGGTTCGGCGGCGGGCGGGATTTCGCTGCGGTTGGTGTCCCCTCCTCCGATCAAGATCGCCAGCACTGCAGTGAGGATTGCTGACAGCAGCACAGCCGATGCCGGCCGGGGACGACGGACGGTTTTGTGCTCGGTTTTTCTCGACTTCACTACCCCAGGTCCTCCAATCCATATTACCGGGATTCCACGGCTCGGTACATGCTTCGGCTCGTGTTCCAACACAGCGTTGATGCCCCGGCGCCGGGCATACTACAATGGCCTTCACCATGTCTTGCCATGATGACACATTCACTCAGATCCTCGGGATGTTCGCCGGGGAAACAAACCGGGCGGGGAATGGCCCCCTGATCGACAGCTGATTCATGAACGAAGAACTCGACGGGATCGTGGAAAGCCTCCTCTACTCGAGCGAGGAAACCGGCTACGCGGTTGTGCGGGTGCGCAGCGGCGGGCAACTGATCACCGCCGTGGGCAACTTGACAGCACCCATACCCGGGGAGCGGGTTTCTCTCAAGGGACGCTGGACCAACCATCCCCGGTTCGGCCTGCAGTTCTCCGTGGAGGAATACCAGTCCCACGCCCCAGCCACCGTCGAGGGAATAGAGCGTTATCTGGGATCCGGACTGATACCCGGAATCGGCGAAGAGCTGGCTCACCGGATCGCAGGAGCCTTCGGAGAGCGGACCCTGGAGATCCTGGATCACCAGCCTCAGAGGTTGAAAGAGGTCGAGGGGATCGGCCGCAAGCGCATCGCCTCGATAAAGACGGCCTGGACACAGCAGCGGGAGATCCGCAAAGTCATGATCTTCCTCCAATCCCATGGTGCCGGTCCTGCCCTGGCCGCCAAGATCTACAAGCGCTACGGGGATCGCTCCATCGCCGTTGTTCAGGAAAATCCCTACCGCCTGGCTCTGGACATGTTCGGTGTGGGCTTCCTCACAGCCGACCGCATAGCCCGGGCTATTGGCATCGCGGCGGAAAACCCCTCCCGAGCTCAGGCCGGAATCCTGCACACCCTGGAGGAGTGCAGCAGTGAAGGTCATCTGTACTACCCCCGCAGTGCCTTGATCGGCAGATGCGGCAAGCTTCTGGAAATCAACCGGGAGATCATCGCCGCTGCTGTGGAAGAGCTCGGCCGGGAGGGCAGACTGATCGTGGAGGAGCGGGAGGAAGATCAAGCTGACCCGGCCGTCTATCTTCCCGCCTTTTATCAGGCGGAAACCGGGATCGCCCTCCTGCTCTCCGAGCTGCAGAGTGCCCCCCATACCGGCCGGCAGATCGACACAGAGGAGGCCGTTTCCTGGGTTCAGGAACAGATGGACATCGTGCTGGCGGAGAAGCAGCTGCAAGCCCTGCGAACAGCCCTGGAGAGCAAGGTGATGGTCATCACCGGTGGACCGGGAACGGGCAAGACGACGATCATCCGGGCGCTGCTTCTCATTCTTCAGCGCTCCGGTGTTCATTTCCTTCAGGCGGCCCCCACCGGAAGGGCGGCCAAGCGGATGCAGGAAGCGGACGGTTACGCAGCAAAAACCATCCACAGGTTATTGGAGTACTCCCCCAGAGAGGGGGAGTTCAAGCGCAATCAAACCAATCCTCTGGGATGTGACTGTCTTGTCCTTGACGAAGTTTCGATGATCGATACGCTGCTGATGTATCACCTGCTGAAGGCTCTGCCGTCTTCAAGCTCGCTGGTGCTGGTGGGGGATGCGGATCAGCTTCCGTCTGTGGGACCGGGCCGCGTGTTGAACGACATCATCCACTCCGGGCGGGTACCCGTAGTGGAGTTGAACAAGATCTTCCGCCAGGCGGAGGCCAGTACGATCGTGGTCAACGCTCACAGGATCAATGACGGGCTGATGCCGGTCCAACACGATGAGGGGGACTTCTACTTCATCAAACAGGAGGATCCCGAAGAGGTGGTGCGGTTGATCCTCAAGCTCTGCCGGGAGCGCATTCCCACGCGCTTCGGCTTCGATCCTGTGGACGGGATCCAGGTGCTCTCCCCGATGCACCGGGGACCGGCCGGAGTGAGCAACCTGAACAGGGTGCTGCAGGAGACGCTCAACCCGGGATCATTCGAGCTTGCCCATGGGGATCGGCGTTTCCGCCCCGGGGACAAGGTGATGCAGATCCGCAACAACTACGACAAGGAAGTGTTCAACGGCGATATCGGCCGGGTCGAGCGCATCGACGCCGAAGCGCGGGTTTTAACGGTGCGCTACGAGGATCGGCGGGTGCGCTATGAGACGACCGAACTGGATGAGATCGTGCTGGCCTATGCGGTTTCCGTGCACAAGTCCCAGGGTTCGGAGTTCCCCGCCGTGATCGTGCCGGTGCTCACCCAGCACTACCTTCTGCTGCAGCGAAACCTCCTGTACACCGCGGTAACCCGGGGCAAACGCCTGGTGGTGCTAATCGGTACGAAGAAAGCCCTGGCCATCGCCGTGAAGAATACGGACACCCGGAAACGCTATACGCGACTGCGGATCCGGCTGGCGGAGGGGGCGGCCGATGCAGCCGACGAGTTTCTACTACGGAGTTGATCCGAAGTTCCCCGAGACGATCCGCTATCCTGATGCCAGTTCCAAGATCTTGACTGCAGTCCGCCAGTTCCGGCTGGTGGCCGGAACGCCGAGCAGCCTTTCGATATTGGCCGCGAGCTTGGATCTGCCCACTCCCTCTGGCGCATGCAGGTAGAAGACTCGGTCCTTCAAGGCGAACCGTTCGCTGTCCTTCTTGAGACTCTCCAGGGCCTTCAGGTCGCGTCTATCCGGTACAGAAGCCAGGAAGCTCAGGTGCAGCGTCTTCGGCTCGGACTCGCCTTCGGGGAAGGGGTTCGCTTCTAAGGCTCTCTGTATTTCCTCCGGCTTCAATACCAGCACCTGGGGTTCGAATCCGAATCGCTCTCTGATTGCTGCGCCGATCCCGACCGAAATCCGCGTGGGATCTTCCTCCGAGCTGCGGAAAGCCACGTTGCCGCTCTGTATGTAGGTCTTGACGTCCTCGAGATCGATTGCCTCGAGGGTTTCGATGAGATCCCTCATCGGCAGAACGCCGCTGCCGCCGACGTTGATTCCCCTGAACAGGGCAATAAAGGTCTTCATTACCAGCTATCCCCTTCAGCCGAGATCCGCCTGAAGAACTCTCAGCCGCTCCACGATCCGGGGAGACTCTTTCAAATCACACAGAGGCTGCAACTCGCTATAAATGAGCTTCCACTGGAGATTCGAACCATGACGGAGGAGAATACCCTCTATGTCGGCCCAGTCACGGGTTCGATCTGCAAACGCTTTCAATATGATCAGGTCTTCAGCACCGCAGGTTCTCAGAACGACCGACGGAAGAAACTCGAAATCGGAGGCCCGTTCAACAACGTCAAGTTCGTAGGGTGATCCTCCCATGGCAATGTCGATGCCGATCCCAGACGCTGATTGAAGCAATAAAACCCGGTGTGCCAGAGCGAACTCTTCGGCTTCTTCGACTCGGGAGGCATAATGTTTCGCCAGTTCCGAAATGAAGGATTCTTCACTGCCGAATCCGGTAAACAGGGTGCAATCCACGTCCTGCGTGACCCTGGGCTCCCCCCAGCGTTGCAGTGCCAGACCGCCGATAAAACAGAACCTCCACTTCCGGGCGGCGAAGAATTCCTGTAATTCCTGCGCTGTGTCGAACAGATCGATCATCGCCCGAGCTTTCGAAACCAGCGCTGCTGTTCGACGAGACCCGAATCCGCTGAAGGCTTGAAGTGTATGCGGCAGGATTCGAAGGCCCGCGCCAGACGCTGGAGTGCGACTGATGTGTTGGTTCGCTGCAGTTCGCTCTTCTTCATGCGGACCAGTACCTGCGCCGTCTCATTCCATCCAAGCGCCCATCTTCTGGCCCGGGCACGATCCTCGTTTTTTTCCGCCATTCCGGATCAATTATACCTGAACCACGGAGATCTCTCTACATGACGAACATGCCCTCAGCTTTCCAGGACTGATTTCAGCAACAAGACGACCCAAGCCACTCGTTCTGCGAGATACCTTTTCCTCAGTCCTCGTAGGCGATCACACGGATAATCCCGATCGTCGCTCCCGAGTCGTCGGCTGTGCAGGTATCGCTGACGGACACGACCGAGCGGATCCTGTCTTCCGCGAGAAACGCGTTGACCTGATCGTCTAGAGCTTCGAGCTCCCGCATCGTATAAAAGGGTTTCAGCTCGGACGTAAAGGTTTCAACTTTCATTCGCGATCGACTCCTTTCGATTGTTGGCGTGTATTCTCCGCAGCCTTTAGGTAGCAGTCTCCAAGGACGGTATCCCAACCTGTATCGTAACGACGGCGATTCGACTCGGCCTGATCTCCGAGCTTTTCCCAACCTCGATGCCTCAAGACAATCCTGGTACCGGCCACATGCGCTTCGAACAGGACCTCGACCTCCTGGGCACTGTCGACTTCGCGTCCCGGATGCCAGCTACATACCAGCCGGCTGTAAGGTTCCCAGGCAATCACCGCACCCCAGAGAATTTGCCGTTCCCCTGGTCCCGTCTCGTATATTCTTCCCCCGGCATGGGGCTCAACAGTACAGCTCACCGCCTGGGCTCCCAACACCGAGTGGGTGGCCAAGGGCCACCAGGAATTGATGCCATCGGTGAACAGGATGAAGGCAATAGGTTAAGGAAAGAGTTCGAGTTGCCGGCCGCCCGGCGATTTGCTTCGGTAGCAGGAGTAGCGGCGATCAGGCCGGAGCGAGTCGGCGGCGTTCCCCAAGCAGAAGCACCTCCCGAAGTTGCTCGGCCTTTCGAGCGGCCAGCCACTCCGTTTCGAAACTCCGGTCCATGGCGATCTGGGCCAAAGCGGCGAGGGTTTGGAGGTGAAGCGTCCTGCGATCGGAGGATCCGGCCAGTACGAACACCGCCTTCACGCTGGGGGAGGTTTCACTGAAGCGAACGCCGCCTGGGGCGCGCACGCACAGCAGGGTAAACAGGACGGAGCGCTTCAAGACCAGGTGCGGAACCGCTACAAACTCCGAGATGGCGGTGCTGCTCTCCTGCTCACGTTCCCACAGAAGCCGCTCGATCTCCCGAGGGGCCAGCCCGAGGCGATCGGAAAGCACATCTGCCAGGCGCGGAAACAGTTCCCCGAGGGAGCGGGCATCGGGCAGATCCAGAACGACCGCCTCTTTCAGCACCTCGTCCACCGGATCGTGCACTACCTCGTCCTTCTCGTGGATGATCGTGCGCAGCTCCCGCTCCAGGTTGTCTCCGGTCAACTCCCGGTTGGTAATGCGCTCTATGAGGTGCAGGAGCGCATACTCTCCTGTGTGACGTTTTCGACCGTAAAACAGGTAGACACCGAAACTCACCACCACCAAGCCGGCGGCCACTACCAGTCCGGCGGCTCCCAGGTCCACGATGAAGAAAACGAAAAGCACGATAGATATAATCTGGACGAACGGTGTCAGCCGAACACGGAAGGTCGGACGGTAGCTGGTGAGTTTGCTGTAGCGCATCACCAGGGCTGCCACGTTGGCAAGCAGATACGAACTCAGGATGATGGTACTAGCCGCCGTCACCAGGATCTCGAGCTTCACAATGCTGGCCGCGGCAACCAGTGTACCGGTCAGCAGCAGTGAGGCGAGGGGTACGGACCGGCGGGTCGTGCGGCCCAGGAAATCGGGCAGAAGCAGGTCGCGGGAAAGAGCAAAGGGGTATCTCGACGCTGCCAGGATTCCCGCGTGCACCGTGGTAATGAAAGCCAGGGCCCCGGCGATCGCAAGCACCGCGAATCCCCACCGACCGATCAGTGCTCCGGCGGCCTCGGCCAGAGGGAAGGTCGAAGAGCCGAGCCGATCGGCGGGCAGCACGCCGATGGCAACCACGAGGCAGAGCACGTAGAGGACCGTCACCACGATGATCGCGCCCAGGAAACCGAGGGGAAGGGAACGCGCCGGCCGCCTGACTTCCCCGGCGATGCTCGTTGCGTTGATCAGCCCGCCGAAAGAGACGAAAACGAAGCCCGCGCCGCTTGCCATCGTGTTCCAGTTTCCCTTGATGAACGGCCGGTATCGAAGCGCTTCGACCTCGGGCAGGCCGGCGGCGACGAAAAGGACCAGAATCGACAGCAAACCCGCCACGAGGATAACCTCGACGATCGCCGCCGACCGCGCACCCAGCAGATTGATGGCAACAAAGATCGCCGCCAGAGTCAGCGCCACCGGCACAAAGGGCAAGCGCAGGAGCGCTGAGAGCAGTGAGGCGAGTCCGAATACGGCAAAGGCGCTCTTGGCCGACAGGGCGAACCAGCTCAGCAGACCGGACACCGTACCCACCAGAGGTCCGAGACTACGGGTGATGAAGAAGTAGTCTCCTCCGGTTTTCGGCATTCCGGTGGTCAGCTCCAGGACGCTCAGGGTGCCCAACAGGGCGATCAGGCCGGCGATTCCGTAGGCGACGATCACCGCCGGGCCGGCGCGGGAGAAGGCGATTCCCGGCAGCACGAAGATGCCGGAGCTGATCATTGCACCGGTAGCGATGGAGAAAACACCACCGGCGCCGAGACTTCTCGGCAAGTGGTGATGGTTTGTTCCGTCTGAAGATTTGTCCCGTTTCGTTTTACGATTCCTCTTTCATCGAGGCGACGATCTCCTCCATGACCGATTCCAACTCGTAGAGAAATGCGGCTCCTCGGCCGTTGCCGGCCACCGGCGGATCGCCCCAAAGCCGGCGCTACCGCATCCAGACCCCGACAATATACGAAAAAAGGCCACGACCCGATAGCCCTCTCTCAATGGCCCGGTGAAAAATGGTGATCGCACCCGGCACCGCCCATAGCGCTTTCCTTCGCGGACAAGTCTATCGGATACGAGCGTCTTTATCAAAAACCACAACATTGACAGCAAAACCGTCCGGTTGGACAATAGTACACGGTGGACTTTTTTCTTAGGGGGGAATTCTATGTCTAAACAGCATAATGCACTGTGGATGGTGCTTGTCTTTTTGCTACTTACCGCGGCCGGTCAAATCTTCGCCGATTCTCGATCTGACGAGCAGGAGATCGCACACATCCTCGATCTGTTCGAGAAAGCCTATCTGGAAGAGGATATGGATCTGCTCGCCTCACTGCTGTCCGACCAGGGTTATCTGATGGTCATGAGGCGGCGGGCCGATCCGTCCACCGCATTGGTTCTGGACAAAGCGCAAATTGTCCAATCGATCGCCCGCCGCCTGGAACAGGTCGACTACCTGGAGCACAAGCATATCGATCGCAGAATCCGGATCGATGCGCCTGCGGCCAGTTCGGTCAGCACGATCGTCGACAGGATGGATACGGGCCAGACGCAACGCAGTCGGGTGTATCACGTCTACGCGCGGGAGGAAGGCGGCTGGAGGATCGTGTTCTCTTCGGATCTGCTGACCGACTAGGCTTCTCTGTCCACGGCTTCGGCTGAATTACGAGCCGGGAGCTTTCTGCTCAGAACAGCGTGAACACAGCCTCGTTACACATATCGAAGAACTCCGTAGCATTCTGGGCATCGGCGATGCTCGAACCGATGATCTCCGCGGTTTCCACGCTGATCAGCTTGATGTTCAGATAATAGGTTTTACCGACATAGCTTATGCTCCCGATGACGATGATGTCCGCCCCGGAGAGCTTGCCGATCTCCACTGCGGTGGTCTCATCGGTCAGATCGCTGGCCTGGAACTCGTACTCCTTGACGATCTTGGCGATGTTGTGCCTGTCCACCACGCGCACCTTGCCGACGTTGACGAAGGCGTTTTCGATGAACACCATCACGCCGCTGGTGGTCTCCTCATCAAGAGTCTTGGTACCGCTGGTAATGCCCACCACGGCCAGCTTCCTGTCCTGGATCTGGCCGAGCTTCTTGTAGAACTCCGACTCGTAGCGTTCCTGCCGTTGCTGCTCCGTTTCCCCCGAAGTAGCCTCCGCCTCCCGAGCCATTTCCCACTGCCTCCGCTCGAGCCGTTCCGGTATCTTGGGGATATCGCCGCCGGCACTCACCCCCGCCGCGATCCCGATCTCCTCAGGATCAAGAAATCCGTCGCGGTTACGATCCTGCGGCCGTTCCCAAGGCTCTTCCGGTCCACCCGGTTCGATCGGACGGGGAAGCAAGTAGCTATCGATCGCCTCCACCATTTCATTTTCCGGAATCCTTCCGTCGCTGTTGCGATCGAACAAACGGAACAGCATGCTGCTTCGCTCCAAGACCCCGGTTTCGCCGCTCAAAAACCGTAGAATCCGTTCCATCTCCGTTTCGTCGACCTGGCCGTCTCGATTCAGATCCAGATGACCGTCAATTTGGGTGCGGACCGGATACACGCCCGTCTCCTCTGCGGCTATCTGTTCGCCTGCACGACGGGCTTTGACGATCTCGAAGGTCTCCACCTCTCCATTGCCGTTGAAGTCGATGCGCCGATCGAAGGGAGAACGTACCGGATGGGGGCTTCCCAGACCTTCGGCCATCTGCCGCTCCTCCACCCCGTCGACGAAGCCGTCCCCGTTCAAATCGGCCAGCTCCTCCAGGGGTGTACCCACCGGCCGGCGTTCATCCGCGGCCATGCCTTGTTCCGGCGCGCCGAGCCAACCCGCGGCCAAGGACCCAAAGGCCCGTGCCATGAAATTCCACTGCTCAGGAGTTGTCAGAATTCCATCACCGTCGCGGTCGATGCCTTGGTCCAGGGCATTGGATACCCGCCGCTCCGGCGGATCGGCCGGTTCCGGTCTGGCCAGAAGCTGCTCGAAGAGCATGTCCCGCTCCTCCTCGTCGATGCGGCCGTTGGAGTTCACGTCCGCGATCGGTCCGGTGAACTCCGGATCCAGCTCCAGCAGATTTTCCAGCTGCTCGTGGTACAACAGCTCCCGCGCTCTTTCGGATTCGGCAGGGCCGATGTGGCGATCCCGGTTTCGGTCGAAGTAGGACTGCAGCAGGTTGTGGACGAGGCCGGGATTGCGGACCACCGTTCGAACCGCGTTCCCGAGATCGTATATCTCGTCTCCGGATAAATCGCCGTCATGATTCGTCTCAGCCCATTCCCAAAGCTGGCGCTTGTCCTCAACGATGAGCTGCAGCTGTTCCGGTTCGAAGGGCAAGGAGGCCACAATACCCAATAGAATCCCCCGGAAAGCCCCGATCTCCCCCTCATCGACAAAACCGTCGCGATTGGCATCCATCTGACGATCCACAGGGCGGTGGCTATCATGGGGAACACCGAGACCCTGCTCGTCGTCCAGAATCAGATCCACGAAAGACCACGCCTCGCCGCTGCTGACCACCCCATCACCGTCCAGGTCATACGCAAGAGCAAGGTCGGGATTGTAGTCATGGAGACTGCGGAAACCCTCGATCAATAGAATATTGCGAGCTCGGTGTCGATCTGCCCCGTCGATGCGGCCGTCCCGCTCCAGGTCGAACATCTCATCCAGCGGGTTTTCCACGGGATAGTCTTCTCGAGCTTTGAACAAACGCGCGATCGCCTGTGTGATCTCCTCCACCTCCGATCCCTCCAGCACGCCGTTGCCGTCGTGATCGGCCCATTCCTGCAGCGGAGAAACCACCCGAATGACCCCTTCGGCCATGGGTTCCGTGGGAGCCGGCTCGATGACCTGGTGGATGATGCGCCACTCCCCCTCCCGTTCCTGGTATGTGAAACTGTTCAGCATCGCAAACCCCGGTCCGCCCACCTCATAGACCCGCCTGGGTCCGCCTGGATCCCTTTCGGAACGCAGTTCAGTCACCGACATCTCGGCGTACAGATCGGAGCCGCGGAAGCCGCTATCCTGGAACCCTGCGATGGCATCGAATCCCGCAAAGACCTGCTCCCCTTCCGGACCGGCCATGACCAGCTCGGCCTCGGGCCAGTAGGCACTCATCAACAGATCGAGATTTTCGGTCTTCAGTCCCTCGGTCCAGCGTTCCATGGACCCATCCAGGGCTCTCCGGACTTCCGGTGACTCATCAGACGGTGTGGTCATACAGGCCAGGGGCAATAGCACGATCAACACGAGCAACGAAATCTTTTTCATGGCAACCTCACTTTTTGCGCTCAACGCGTGCAGATATTCCGGTTCCTCTCCAAAATTCCCATAGGCTGCGATTGAGAAGATCTGCAGAGCATATAAGATCTACTAGAAATCATACCAAACTGAGTGTATATTTCAACGAAACAAAAAAATACGAATTGCTACAGATAAACCCGGTCCCTTTTGCGAGCTTGCAGGGGTGAGTATTGACGGTATAATACCTGCACAACTGCCGACGTGCTCCGAATGGACGATTCGAGATGGTGGATCGCAGGGGATGAGGGCATCATTCGACAACTATTTGGGTTTTCTATTTTTTTCCGCCGTTGCGGCCTTCGCCTTCTTTGCGGTGCTCCTCGTCTTTACGGTATTAGGATCAATCATCTTAGGGATCGCTGTGTTCGCCGGGGCCAATTTCCTCTGGTTCCACAACAATCGTTTGGACAAGTACGAGGAGTTCATTCCCATTGTCTTGAGCATATACCATACCGCCATCCATGAAGATCAGTTGTCTCACGAAATTGCCTTGGCGAAAATCGTCGAGTTCCGCTACCCTGACAGCGAAATAATGCAGCAGCGGCTGCTCAAAGACGCGAAGGAACTCGACGACCTCTGGCCGCAGTTGAGCCGGCAGAAGCTGGTTCAGTTCGTCGATAGAGAGTCCATATACCTGGAACTGACCCGGCAGGAGCAGGAGATGATCTTTCTGGTTTATCTCATCTACTGCGGAAAACGAGGTATAGTGCCGACACGGACCGGAGACCAGCGCATCAAACGCGAGATTGCCAGGATTTATACCTCGCCCTTGTTCCAATAGCCTGTCCGGCT
>Ga0272441_10011261_pt1 | contig 13312 bp, 13 predicted proteins | sample SSMProp6N_FD_193582 | JGI IMG/M metagenome (GOLD analysis project Ga0272441, IMG submission 193582) | Marine sediment archaeal communities from Little Sippewissett salt marsh, Falmouth, MA, United States - SSM-Prop-6N | ecosystem: Environmental > Aquatic > Marine > Wetlands > Sediment ... | reverse complement strand
TGTCGCAAATCCATCCGCGCCTATCTTGTCCTTGTACTGCTCCGTGATGGGCGCCCCGCCCACCATGACCTTCACCTGGTCGCGTATGCCCGCGTTCTTTAGCATCTCTATGACCTCGGGCATCCCGAGCATTGATGTGGACATCAGCGCCGACATCCCTATTATGTCAGCTTTTTTCTCCTTGGCGGTGTCCACAAAGCTCTGCAGCGGGACGCTCCTCCCAAGGTCAATGACGTCGAATCCCGCGATCTCCAGAAGTAGCTTCACAATGTTCTTTCCTATGTCGTGGATGTCTCCCTCGACGGTACCAAGGACGATCTTTCCGGTCTCGACAGTCTCGTCAGTCTTTATATGTGGCTTTAGCACGTCCATCGCGGCGTACATGGCCCTTGATGAGAGCAGGATCTGCGGCACGAACATCTCCTTCTTGTCGTACTTGTCCGACACCACCCTCATGCCTTCAGCACAGCCATCTATCAGGGCGCGGTAAGGGTCCACGCCGCTCTCCAAGACCTCCTTGCAGATCTGTTGGATCCCAACGTTGTCGCCCTTGACGACGGCTGTATTGAGCTTTGCGAAAAGCTCTTTTTCAGACATTTAATAACTCCCAAAAATTTTAGAATTTTTGTTGCAAAAATCAATTGTTGTTAAAATAGATATACTATGTCCCGTACATGTAAGGCGGATGGATTATTCAGCCATTGTGTTTTTGTGAAAATATCTAAGAAAAGAAATTAAAAAAAGAATCCAAATAAAAAAGACAAAGGGGGTCAGTGCGTCGCGCAGCCGAAGCATGGGTCGTAAGCCCTAAGGGCCAGTTCAACCCTGTTCATATGGTCCTTGTCGGTGACGCCCTGGTCTATCTCCTTTTGTGCGGCCTTTGTTATCGAAAGTGAGATGGCAGCGGCATTGTGCGTTGTTGGAACAATGAGATTCACGTCCTTCATCAGGCCGTTCTGGTCCACCTCGTAGTCGTGTATGAGCGTTCCCCTTGCCGCCTCGATGCATCCAACACCTCTGCCTACCACCTTGTTCACGGGGGTCCTTAGGTCCCCTTCCAGCACGAGGTCCCTGTCCAGGGCAAGCTCCAAGAGCTGCTCGCTCACATTGAGGACCTCCGTGAGCCTTATCCAGTGATATGCCAGCGTCATGTTGCATGGTCTTCCAAAGGTCTTCTCCAGTTCCTTTCCCTCCTTGTCGGCAAGCGGTGTCGAGTACCCTGTCGTGGCGTTGTACCTACCAAGCGGGCCTACGCGGTAGACGCCGTTGTCCTTGGACTCCACAAGGCCTTTCCATCCGATTTTCTTGTAGAACGGGAACTTCATGTAGGAGAACTTCTCCACGGCCTCGCCAATATGGTCAAGGTACTCTGACGGGTGGAACTTGATGACCTCGTTGCCTTCGGCATCGGTTATCCTTATGTCGCCGTCATAGTAATCTGGTTGATTCTTGTCGTTGACGATCCCCATGTTGTAGCAGTCCAGAGAGTATTCGTCGCTAACCACGGCAGTGGAGTAGAACTCGTCCTCATGTATCTTCTGCTTGTATAGTGACAGTGAGAACTGGGAGAACTTCACAAGCGACCTGGCCATCACCTCAATGTCATCCAGTTGCTTTGGCGTTACGGCGTTGGATACCCCTCCGGGGATGCCAAAGGCCGGATGGATGGCCTTTCCGCCAAGGATCTTTATGATATCCTGACCCATCCTTCTGTGCTCCATTATCTCCGTGGCGACATCCTTTCCGTACTTCTCGATTATGCCGATTATGTTCCTTTTCTCGGGGGGGCAGTCCGGGCCCAACAGAAGGTCTGGACCTCCCAGGAAGTAGAAGTGGAGCAGATGGTCCTCTAAGAAGTATCCGAAGTGCATCAACTTTCTCTGCGCGACCGCCCTTTCGGGTGGCGGTGCATTGAAGACGTTGTCAAGTGTCTTGATGGACGCCAGATGATGGGGTATGGGGCAAACTCCGCAGATACTGCTCGTCAGCTGGGGCATAAGCTCGCATTGCCTGTCCATGCAGAACTTCTCAAATCCCCTTAGCTCTGGTATCTGCAGGTACGCCGAATCCACGTTGCCGTTGTCGTCCTTGAATATCTTTATGTTGCCGTGTCCTTCCAATCTCGTTATTGGATTGATCTCTATCATGCTCATTCTCTTCTCCTCCTTTTGAGGATCGACTTTGGCATGCTGTACATGTACATGATGCCAACCGGGTCCCTCAGCTCGTCAAGCGCCGCCTTTATCTCCTCTTCCTCAGAGTTCTTCTCGTCTACGACGTCTGTAATGGAAGCTATTGCAGAGATCATCCTTGCCCCCTGCTCACAGTTCTCCGACTGTGGATCGGCGCTAGGTGGCCCCATACAGCCTGTGCACGGCATGTTCGCCGATGGGCATGCGGCTCCGCAACCTTCCCTTGTGGCAGGCCCCATGCACAAGAGGCCCTGCTCGAGCAGGCACCTGTTGGGATCGATGTCATCCAGCTGGTATACCCTTTTTATCTCCTTTACTGCTATGTCTCTCTTCTCCTTCTTGCACTCGTGGCAAACGGTCCTGTTCGGTGCCAGTACCTCCGACCTTGGGGGGATGTTGCCTGAGATCAGCGTGAGAAGTGCTGTCTTTATGACATCGGCTGGCGGCGGGCAGCCCGGTATGTAGTAGTCCACTTCCACCACGTCGTCCAAGGCGTCGACATGCTCCCTTAGTGAAGGTATCTCTATCTCGTTCCCGTGGTCGTCCACGCTGTTGGAGGGATAGATGCCCTCCTCGTTGTATATTGATTTGCTTTTCTTGTATACCTGTTCGAGTATCTCTTCCTTTGTAGAGAGATTCCCTAGGCCGGGTATGCCGCCCAGATGGGAGCATGAACCGAAGGCTATCATGATCTTGGACTTCTTCCTCAGAAGTTCTGCTATCGCCTGATTCTCCTCGTTCCTGATGCAACCATTGAAGAAGCAGACGTCTATCTCCTCGTCATCCATGTCCTCCACATTGGAGTATTTTATGTCCATGGCGCATGGCCAGAACACTATGTCAAAGTGCTCCAGCACCTCAAAGAGCATCTCGTCCAGGTCCACGATGGATACTTCGCATCCTCCGCAGGACCCTGCCCAGTAGAAGGCTATCTTGCCCTTACTCATTGCTCGCCACCTCCTCTTTCAGAGGTGAGGGACCAAGCTCCTTGATCTTCTCCGTCATATCGTTGACGACATTGACGAATCTTGTGCTCTCCGCGGCGGAGACCCATTCGAGCCTCAGCCTCTCGGGGCTTATGCCCATCTGCTCGAGCATCTTCTTCATCACGTGCATCCTTCTCATGGTCTTGTAGTTGCCGCACTGGTAGTGGCAGTCCCCGGGATGGCACCCGGCTATGAGAACCCCGTCGGCCCCCTTCTCGAATGCCTTGAAAACAAAGAGGGGATCGACCCTTCCGGAGCACATTACCCTGATGACCCTGACGTTAGGTTTGTACTTGAGCCTTGATGATCCGGCAAGGTCCGCTCCGGCGTAAGAACACCAGTTGCATAGGAATCCAACTATCTTGGGCTCGAAATCTCCATTGTCTTCATTCATCTAGGATCGCCTCTATCTGTGAAATTATCTGTTTGTTACGGAATAGATTGAGCGCTATGGCACCCGCCGGGCAGGCGGCTCCGCAAACGCCACACCCCTTGCAAAGAGTGTCGTTGATCTCCATGACCCCCTCCTGCTCGTTGTAGTGATGCGCGTCGAAGGGACAGAGCATCTCGCATATCCTGCACCCTCCACAGAGGTCTGGATTCACAACAGCATTGTATGGTTCTATGGTGATCTTTCCCTTTGCCAGAACGTCGATCGCATGGGCTGCCGCGGCCCCTGCCTGGGCAACTGTGTCTGGGATGTCCTTGGGGCCCTGGGCGCAACCGGCCAAGAATATGCCATCCGTCACGGTGTCCACAGGCCTCAGCTTAGGATGCGCCTCCAAAAGGAATCCGTCAGGCGAGTTTGAAATGTGCAGCTTTTGCGCAAGCGACTTTGTGGTGTCCTTTGGCACAACGCCTGTGGCAAGCACCACAAGATCCGCCACTATGTCAACGGGCTCTCCCAAGAGGGAGTCCTCTGCCCTTACGTGCAGTTTCCCTTCATCGTCCTGATATATCTCTGAGACAAGGCCCCTTCTGTACTTGACGCCCTCTCCCTGGACCCTCTCATAGAACTCCTCATAGCCCTTTCCAAAGGCCCTGACATCGCAGTAGAACACGGTGACGTCCGTATCAGGCGACCTCTCCTTTGTAAGGTGCGCCTGCTTGGTAGAGTACATGCAGCATATCCTGGAACAGTATGGATTTCCCACCTTCTTGTCCCTGGACCCCACGCATGAGACGAACACCACGTTCTTGGGAACCGACCCGTCAGGCATGACAAGCTCCCCTCCCGTAGGACCGTTGGGGGCGAAGAATCTCTCATACTGCAATCCATTGATGATGTTGGGCACCTTTCCGAACATGAACTCCGGCTTCTCGGCGGCGTCGAATGAGTCGTATCCAGTGGCCACTATGATAGTGCCCACGTCGAACTCCTCTATCTTCTCCTTCTGGTCGAACTCTATTGCGTTTGCGTCGCAAACGTCGACACATTTTGGCGACTTACCGCACTTGCCCCGTGTCAGGAACAGGCAGTTGTCCGGGTCAATGGTGTATTTTAGAGGCACTGCCTGGGGGAACGGCACGTATATCGCCGACCTTTTTCCCAGGCCTTCGTCGAACTCGCTGACTATCCTGTTTGCAAGCCTGCACTCCGTTGCGCAGTCTCCGCAGGCGACGCACTTGTTCTCGTTCACATATCTAGGCTTTTTCTTTACCTTCACATGGAAGTTCCCGACAAACCCTGAGATGTCCTCGACCTCGGAGTATGTGAGAAGCTTGATGTTCTCATGCCTTGAGACATCGACCATCTTGGGCGTCAATATGCACGCTGCGCAGTCAAGCGTAGGGAACGTCTTGTCGAACTGTGCCATGTGCCCGCCGATGGAGGGCTCCTTTTCGACCAGGAAGACCTTGTAACCAGCGTTCGCTATGTCCAGAGCCGATTGGATCCCCGCTATCCCTCCGCCTATGACCAGCGCTGCCGGCACCACGGGGGAGTCGTTCTCGACAAGGGGCTCCAGGTGGGAGGCCTTTGCCACGGAGCTCTTCACGAGGGCGATTGCCTTCTGTGTAGCCGCCTCAACGTCGTCGTGCACCCATGAGCAGTGCTCCCTGATGTTGGCCATCTCAAGCATGTACGGGTTGAGCTTGGCTGACTTGAGGGCAGACTGGAACGTCTTGAAGTGCATCCTGGGGGAGCAGGCTGCGATCACGATGCTGTTGAGCTCGTAACGATTTATGTCCTTCTTTATCAGTTCCTGGCCAGGGTCGGAGCACATGTAGTGGTAGTCCCTGCAGACGACCACGTTTGGCAGCTTCGATATCTCCTTCACGACCCTTTCCACATCTACGGTCTTTGCGATGTTGATGCCGCAGTGGCAAACGTATACGCCTACTCTCATGCGCTCACCTTCCTGGCCATCTTCACCTTCTTAACAAGGTCCCTGTTCGAGACCAGATTCATGTGAAGGCCCAGATGCTTTTGCTTGTGGCCAAAGGCCAGTCCGAGAAGCTGATTAAGGTGAAGGACAGGTATGTCGAAGGTCTTGAGCTTCTTTTGGCTCTGGTCGAACTGCATGTGGCAGAACGAGCAGATGTTCACAATTGCGTCGACATCCTTTTTCCTGATGTTGTCCAGCTTCGTCTTAATGATCTTAAGTGATAGGTCCGGCTCGCCGCTCATGACGCCGCCGCCTGCCCCGCAGCAGGTAAGCCTGTCCTTGAAAGGGACGCTCTCGCACCCAATGAGGCCCACAAGCTCATCGAGGAGCGTTGGTTCCTCGGGACTCTCACCAGTGACATCTGACGGCTTGAGATAGTGGCAACCGTAGTGCACCGCGACCTTGAATCCAAGGTCTATCTCCTTGCTGGACTTCACCTTGTCCCTCATGCTGTCGAGTATGTCGACAAAGTGTATGGGTCGGCTCTTGCCGGAATAGCTCATTCCGATGGTGTCAAGGTTCTCGTTCACCTTGTCCATGAGCTCCTTGTTGTGATTCAGCTCGTGCCATACGTTGTGGAGGGTGCCGTAGCATCCTGCGCATATGGTCATTATGTCAAGCCCGTCCTGCTCCGAGAGGGCAAGATTCCTTGCCCCTATGGTGTACCATGACTCCTTGTCATAGCATGCGACCACGCCGGGTGGCGGGCAGCACGAGTATGCATAGTCCCTAAGGCCGACATCAAGCGTGTCGAAAACAAGCCTTGTGGCCTTCTCGATCCCCGGGTATACGTTCTTTCCGATACATCCCGGGAAATAGGCGTACTCTCTCATTTGGCCACCTCCTTCATCAGTGGTAGGATGTCCAGAAGCTTCTGGAAGTCCTTGAGGTCCTTTTCATTCTTCCCAACGTCGAATGGCTCCTTTGCCAATCCTATGATGGAGCGCATCTTTGACACCTCGGGTGACAGGGGTTGTCCACTGCCCGTGTCATAGAGGCTCTTGATGATGATCTTTGGGACCTCCGACATGGTTGGAAAGTAATTCTCGCTAACTGCGATATTCCTAATCTCGATGATCATATCCGTTGTCTTAACGTCTTTGGGGCACCGTTCCTGGCATGTGAAGCAGGTGGTGCATTCCCAAAGCTCTGGAACGGCGAACACCTCCTCACCCATCTTTGCCAGATGGATAAGCTTCCTTGTCCTGATGCTGCACTCCCTTCCGGAAGGGCAGGACCCCGTGCACCTGCCGCACTGGATGCAGTTGTAGGCGTTCCCCCTCTCAGTTATCTCTTTCATTGTCTTGCTCATGGTTACACCTAACCGGTTGATGGCACTGAAAGTGCTGGTTTAAAGGTTCATAAAATGGTAAAAACTCATTTTGATTCTCCCCTTCCCACTAATCCAAAGTAATATAATAAATATTTTTCCTTATTATTGTAAATCCATTCATAAAAATGGTATTATATTCATATTATTCGGCATATCGAACTTTTTAGTATAATAATGCAAAAATTGATATACATTTTCTTCGCTTCATATATCATGACAGCATGGAACAGACCCTCGAAGGATCTGGAGGAAATTCTGGAGAACATCGTAGTCAGGTATCCCTGTGACGTCAAGAAGATGTTCGGGTCAACAGTGTACTTTGTGAACAACAACATGTTCGCGGGGGTCCACCAGGACAAGGTCTTCATAAGGGTCCCCTTGGCTGAAAAGGAGTCTATAAGGGAGAGATATCATGGATTGGGAAATTTCGAGCCTCTTCAGGGCAGGGTGATGAGGGAATACCTCACATTGCCCGGGGAGCTCGCAAGGGACGATGGCCTCTTGGAAGAGATATTGGAAATATCATTTTCATATGTGTCGGCAATGCCTCCGAAGAGGGAATGAGGTGGCTAATCCCTCCCCCATGTGCGCAGCACGCGTATGGCCTCAACGGTCACCGCGGGATAGTGCTTCTTTCCATCAACGGTTTTCCAATTGCCGTCCTCGGTCTGTGATTTCTCCAATATGTCAAGGAGGTCATCAGCCAGAAGGTTCTCCCTCTTTGCCCTCCAGATGCTGTCTAGGTACCAGATAATGCACTTAGTGTCCCTCTCCATGCTGGCCTTTAGAGAAGGGACCAATTTGTCTGCCTTTTCCTTCTCCCCCAATTGGGAGTATACTGAGAACATGATCCAGTTCGTCACGGGATAACCCTCGAAGGAACCGTCCTCACGCATAAACTTCTCCATGTACCTGACCCCTTTCTTAGCCGCATACTCGTTAATATTGTTGTAGATTAGCTCATCGCTGACCTTGCTTGTAAGGTAAAGCTTTGTGTTCAGCACCCCGGGTATCATCATCTCAGGCGGATTTAGGCCCTGTATGCCGGCGTCCTCGTCCCAATAACCTTCAGGATTCTGGGTCTCGAGAATGTAGTTCAAGCATCTCTTGAAAGATCCGGTGTATGCAACGTCGAGAATATGGTACCAAGGCAGTATGGATAATGTCGTTCCTATCGCCGAGGGCCTGTTCTCTATCAGGTCGAAGCAGAATCCCCCATCCTTGTTCTGGTACTTTTTGAAAAAGTCAAGAGGTATCTTGTCGTCCCTTCCAAGTTCCATTAGGAACTCAAGCTTATAGGTCTCCATAATACTTCCATTCTGCATCACATAGCTCATAGCCCTGTCAATATCATATCCCATAAAAACACCAAGCGACAATCATTATCTTAAATCCATTTGATTCCCTGATTAATGTATTTTTCTACTTATGCTCCAATCTAGCCCGTGAATAGCTTTATTAATTGGCCATATAGAGTCTTGTCCATGGAAATTACTAACGTATCAAGACTCGTCACGTCTAAGGACCTTAATCACCATGGCACGCTTTTTGCCGGGCGCACGGCCATGTGGATGGTGGAGGCATGCTTCGTGGCGGCCGCTAAGCTAAACAAAAGGACAGACAACATCGTATGTGTGAGCATTGACGGATTCAACTTCAAGAGGCCTGTTGGCAACGGCGATGTGATAGACATAAGGACCTTCCCGGTATATACTGGACGCTCCTCCATCACCATCGTAGGCAAGATATACTGCTCGAGCTTCGAGGGAAGCATCCTCAATACCGCTGTAACATTTGTCACAGTAGACGAGGACGGCAAGTCATACCCTCATGGGATCGTAATAGAGAGGCCAAAGGACCCAAAGATGCAAAAGTACTGGGACAAGTACGATGATAGAAGGAAGGCTCGGAAGAAGTAATTGGTGGCGGGGAAGGGATTCGAACCCTCGAACCACTTCTGGAATGGATTTCTCATCGAATTCCATTAGGTCTTAAGGTCGATATGAAATATAGATCTTGAGTCCATCGCCTTTGACCAAACTCGGCAACCCCGCCTATTGTTTTTCATATTTATATTCTACTAGGACCTAGTCATAATTGCCAGGTTTATTAAAAAAGTTTACTGTATTGGGGTACTATATCATGAACGGCGTTCTTTTCCGGTATGCCTGGTAGTCATGGTCCGCCATCAGCTCCCTCTCCTCTTTGAAACATACCCTGATATACATTAATACCAGGATCGTTCCGAAGATAACAGTCATCAAGGTGGGCCATCCTATCATCCATCCCACTATGACCAGAAGGAATCCAAGGTACTGGGGGTGCCTGGATATGGAATAAACGCCTGTTGTCACCAGCCCGCCTTTCTTTATGCCCTTGTAGAGTGTCACCCACCCGATCATTATTACGATGGTCCCTATGAGCATCATCACTGTACCGTACACCATGGGCACTGTGAAAGCGAATTTGACTCCTAGGAAGTTGAGCACCATTGCGTTCTGCATCTCCACCAGGGGCGAGGGATTCATCACCTTGGACACGAAAAGCACTGTGAAAGGGATGCCGTACATCTCTATGAACAAAGACACAAAGAAAGCCGCAACAAGGCCGTACCTGCCCCAGGAGGCCCTCTCCCTGAACGAGAGCGGTATGAGGAATGTGGCGAAGAACAATATGTTGAGGGCCACGACGTCCCACTGCCCGGTGATCATGCGCGTCCCTATAAGGCCGGTGAAGTGGCCGTAGAAGTGCGTGTATACCTGATCAGGGAACAGGAACATCGAACCTACGAACACTAAAAGCAGCGACCTCAAGACCAGATTCTTTCTCTTTATCCTTTCCACTCCCTGAATAGCACTGGAGAACATTGTGATTGCAGACAATAAATAATTAGTGAAAAAAGGGCAGATGTCCCGCTATTCAAGCAGGTCCTTGAGCTCCATGACCTTCTGTTCGCCGGATACCATGTCCTTTATGGTGGCCTTGCCTTCCTTGACATCGCGCTCTCCGACTATCACAACTTTCTTGGCGCCCAGATTGTTGGCGAGATTCATCTGATTGGACATGTTCTTCTTTCCATAAGAGAACTCGACCACGTTATCCTTCCTCAGCGACTTTATGATCTTGAGGGCCACGTCGTCCACGTCGCCTATGGTGACCACGAAGTAGTCCGGCCCGAAGTCCGGCTCCGGCCATATCCCCTCTTCCTTCATGAGTATCTCCAGCATCGGCAGGCCTATGGCGAATCCCACGGCGGGCATCTCCTGTCCCTCGAAAAGCCCGATAAGGTTGTCGTACCTGCCGCCGCCGAAAAGCGACCTCATGCTCTTCTTCTTGTCAAACACCTCAAAGACCATGTCCGTGTAGTATGCGAGCCCCCTGACTATGGAGAGGTCAAGTTTGCAGTAGTCCTCCAGTCCGTAGTATGCCAGAAGCTCCCCCACCTGCCTCAGGTTCTCCAGGGCATCCTGCGCTCCCTGGTCAAGGTCGCCGGATATCCTTGATATCTCCCCTATGCACTCGTTTATGTTGCCGTTGATGTCCAGCATCTCTATCAGTGTTTTGTACCAGTCCTCGTCCAGCCCTATGGACGATAACATCTCGAAGAACTCGTCCTCGGTCACCTTGGACCTCTTGTCAACGATGTTGAAGGCATCCTTCACGGATATCCCCAATCCTGAGAAGAACGATTCCAGCACCTTCCTGTCGGAGATGTGGAACATGAAGTTGTCCAGCCCCAGGTCAAGCAGGCATTCTATTCCGCATGCAAGTATCTCGAAGTCCGCCCTGCTCGAATGGCTTCCGAAGATGTCGACATTGAACTGGTAGAACTCCCTCTGCCTGCCTTTTTGGGGTCGCTCATATCTCCAGTGCCTTGAGAGCGAATACCACTTTACCGGCTTGGTAAGCACCTTCTGCCTCTGCACGACCATCCTTGCCACGCTTGGGGTCAGTTCCGGTATCAGGCATAGGTCCCTGCCACCCTTGTCCTTGAAGGCGTATATCTCGTCTACAATGGCATCGCCAGACTTTTTCGTGATGATGTCAAGGCTTTCTATGGAGGGTGTGCATACCTCTTTGAAACCATACCTGTCCACGGTCCGGCAAAGGCTTTCGTATATTTTTTTCCGGCCATGGTAGTCCTCAGGATAGAAGTCTCTTACTCCCCTTAGTTTCTCAAACACGAAGACACCTATTCCAACTCTCTGAGCAGGTTGTCACGGGTCACTATTCCAATATAGTTCCCCTTGTCCTTGACGATGACCGCCCTTCTCTCTTCCAGTAGGCGCGCCACGGCCCTGACGGAGACGTTCTTGTCAACGGTTGGGAAAGGCTCTTCCATGACCTCTTCCACAAGCGTGTCATGCAGTTCCCTCTCTCCCTTAGAGATGAGCTTGGTGAACGTCTTGTCCGTTATGGAACCGATAATGTTTCCCTTTGGACCAATAATGGGAAGCTGTGAATAACCTTGGTCGTGCATCTTCTGGGAAGCCTCTGCAAGGCTGTTTCCCTGTTTGATGCCTATTATATTTCCTGTCATTATCTCCTCGATTTTTTTAGAGGATTTCTGTTCAAGGTCTGCCAGGGTATCGAATATTCTTTTTGCCTTCTCATAGCTGAGATTCAGCTGATTCCTCTCCACCTTGGCTATCACAGACTGCGAGACATTGGCCTTCTTTGCCAATTCCTTCTGAGTGATACCTAACCTCTTCCTAATGGTTTTTATCTCACTGAGCTCACGCATCACAGATAACAGATTTTATGGGTATTTAATTCTTTTCGTTAATAAAGCAAAATGGCAAATATTCTTATTGTTTTTAAACTATCATCTCTTGGTGAATATTATGGATATTAAAGAAGCGCAGGCGAAGATGAGGGATTTCTGCCAGGCCCGTGACTGGGACAGATTCAGGGCATCACTGGTGTACATCCATCTAATGGAGGAGCTTACTGAGATCGGGGAGGAGATCCTCTACGAGGAGGGTTACAAGAGGGAGGGCATCGGCCATGAGAGAAGGAACAGGGACGTATCCAGGGAGTTCGCCCAGAGCTTCGCTCTGTTCCTACAGCTCTCGATACACTATGGTATAGACCTTGGAGATGCCTTTGAGAGGGAGTTGGAGATTATGGGGAAGAGATTTCCTGCCGACAAGTGGAAGCAGGGCGGCTAAGGACCACATTACCTCCACTCTCTCATTAATGCCTTTAAGGATCTATGAGATCCTTGGCAGATGAAGAGATACTGCTGCCAGTGCGCACATTACATGAACGACTATAGGGGATATGCCCTTTGCAGAAATAAACACAAGGTGGTCAGCTTCAACGATCTGCCCTGCGATGATTTCATGTTGTTCTTATAGGTCCATCTCTAAGATATATCGTTTTTTCATTAGATTTAAATTCAATAATGTGTTAATAATAATGTATTTTAGGATTCATCCTAGATATGGGAGGTAAATACTTGTCAAAGACCCTATACAAGATAATTCCTATATTATTGATAGCGATGCTATTGTGCGGGTGTATATCTGGAGGGGATGGTGATTCAACTCCTGAGCCTACTACCGCCGCGCCTACTACCGCCGCGCCGACCCAGGCGCCCACCACCTCAGCACCCACGACCACGGCAGCTCCTACTACCGCCGCGCCTACTACCGCCGCGCCTACTACCGCCGCGCCGACCGAGCCGCCGAAACCATCAGAGATGGAAGATGCGTGGACCATGATATACAAGGACGCCAATGCCACCAACTACTCCATAAACACTCTTCCGCAGACACCTCAGTTAAAGTGGTACAGGAACGGGGTGTTCTTAGGGCCTAGCCTAATAGAGTATGGGTATGTATATGTCCCTGTCCGAAAGCTGGATGATGCCCAAGGTGACAGGATGGCATGCCTCGACCTTGAGGACGGTTCACTGGTATGGGAAAGCTCAATCGACTACAACAGGAATGAAGATTGTGCTGATATGGTCTACTACAGATCGCCCGCCATCTCAGATGAGAAGGTAGTGTTTCTCTCCTGTGGGAACTCAAGCATCCTGCAGTGCTTTGACGCATTTGATGGGACGCAGCTTTGGGAGACGACAGTGGACGTTAACTACCGAATATATCTAAGCCCTGTCATATCAGATGGAAAGGTCTACGTGATGTACACAAATTCAACATGCCATGGGGACCTAATACACGAATATACCGAGTTCGCGGACCTCAACAATGGCAGGATAGCCTGTTATGACCTTGATAGTGGCAACATGTTGTGGGAAGAAACAATGAGCCTCGCACTCTATGGAAATCCTATAATATACGACGGCAAGGTCTATTTTGGTGCAGTGAACGGGGCCACTGCCAAGGGATACCTCGTATGCCTCGACGCAGAGGACGGGGAAATGCTTTGGATGAGCGACCTTTTGGC
>Ga0272441_10011260_pt1 | contig 13312 bp, 12 predicted proteins | sample SSMProp6N_FD_193582 | JGI IMG/M metagenome (GOLD analysis project Ga0272441, IMG submission 193582) | Marine sediment archaeal communities from Little Sippewissett salt marsh, Falmouth, MA, United States - SSM-Prop-6N | ecosystem: Environmental > Aquatic > Marine > Wetlands > Sediment ... | reverse complement strand
GGCGCAGGGTGGCCTGCGATTGCTCCCTGCTCGCCGTGGGCCACGACGGCCAGGCGCTGAACATCGGCCGGCGCGCCCGCAGCATTCCGCCGGCCATCCGCCGCGCCCTGATGCTGCGCGACCACGGCTGCGCCTTTCCGGGGTGCACCCACACCCGATTCCTGCACGCCCACCACGTCAAACATTGGCTGCACGGCGGCGTCACCAGCCTGGAGAACCTCGTCATGCTCTGCAGCTTCCACCATCACCTGGTGCACGAAGGGGGGTGGAGGATCAGCGCCGCTGCGGACGGGAGCTTCCTGTTTCACCCGCCTGGCGGCAACCCGCTGGCCACGGTACCCCCGCGGGAGCCCATTGGCAATGCCGTGGCGTGGCTGCGCAACTGGGCCGCGGAGAACGACCTGCACCTGGGCCCGGAAACCAACAGGCCTCGGTGGGACGGGGAGAGCCCGGATTACGAACTTGCGATGAGCGACCTCCTGGAAGCGGGGTGTGATGGTCCTTGAACCCGCCCGGGCATCGATGTAACCGATGCCCGGGCGGATGCTGCCGGTTTTCGAATTTTCACCCTTCGTATAGCTGTTCGGCTCGGTGTGACCCTGTACCTGGGGGCTGCAGGGTCATACGGATGTTCGGCTTATACGCGGCTCAGTCCAGAAGGATGTTGAACTTGGTGGTATAGTCTTTGAAAAAGCGGAAGCCCCCGCCCTCACCGATAATGCGGAACACCGCATCAGGATCGTCGACCCGTATTCCCGAGAGGCAGTGAACCGGAAGACCCCGAAAGGCTTCGGCCAGAAGAGGGGTGGAGGGCCCGAGGATAGCCACCTCCCGGCAGCCGGCGGCCAACCGAAGCAGATCGTCGATCGTAGCGTTGATGAGTGAAGTGCCGGTTATAATTGCTACATGGCTTTCGGGCAGAAGCTGCTCGACCCTTTCTGCCGGTTCCGCTCCCGGTTTGGCGACCTGATCCACGGTGCGTACCTGTACGGAAAGATTTCCCAGCTTTTCCAGTACCGGCAGGAAGCAGCCGACCATACAGATCCTATCCCCCTTGCGGATGTCCAGGTGATCGAGAATATCTCCTCCGAGGGCGCGGGGATCGGGGTATGAATCGGCAATCACCGCATTGGAGGCGGCCATACCCAGGGCCGAACTTACAAGGTCCTCCGAGCCGAGGTACTCGATCAGCTGATCCGCTGTCCTCCCGGCCAGATTGCCCTGGCCGCTCAGGCCGGCCCCGCAGGGCCGATCGGAGCGCTGGGCCGGGAATGTAAAAGCCACCCCGGTGGTCCCGCTGTCCAGCTGAACGGCACAGTAGATCAAGCCGATCTGAGCACGCAGCACCTGTCTGCCTGCCGCCTGCTCCATGATACGGGCGCGGATCGTGTCTGTTATCTTCATCGTTGCATTCCTATCGTTGGCTGTTTGCCGTGCCTTAGTGTACACTGTCATTCACTATATGCAAGGTGTTTTCTTTCTACGCAACACGATTCAGGAGTACGCCTGGGGATCCCGCAGCTCCATCCCGCAGCTTCTGGGCCGACGGTCCCCGGCGGACGCACCCCAGGCCGAACTGTGGATGGGGGCGCATCCCAAGGCCCCTTCCCGGGTGCTACTGGCGGAGGGACATGAGCTGTCCCTTCCGGAACTGATCGCCCGGGATCCCGCAGCCGTCCTGGGAAAGGCGGTGGCGGAGAGATTCGCGGGCCGTCTTCCCTTCCTGTTCAAGGTGCTGGCCGCAGCCCAGCCTCTGTCCATCCAGGCCCATCCCAATCTGGAACAGGCCCGAGCCGGTTTCCGCAGGGAGAACGAGCAGGGGATTGCCCTGGATGCGTTCCAGCGCAACTACCGGGATGACAACCACAAACCCGAGGTGATCTCCGCACTCACCCCCTTTTGGGCCCTCAACGGCTTCCGGCCGCTTCCAGAGATGCTCGATCTGCTGCGCGCTGTCGGTTTCTCCAGTATCGGGAAACAGATCGCCGCCCTCGGCGACAATCCGAGCCAGGCCGGCTTGAAAGCCTTCTTCGCCTCTCTGATGCGGCTGCAGCGGGAGACCCGGGAGCGGGCGATCCGGGAGGCCCTGGCTTGGGCCGAACGTCAACCGGGCAGGGAGGCGCAAAGCCCGGATTGCAATACCATCGCCGGCTGGATTCTGCGCCTGGGCGAGAGCTATCCCGGGGACATCGGAGTGCTCTCCCCCCTGCTGCTCAACCTCCTGCTGCTGCAGCCCGGAGACACGATGTTCCTGGAGGCGGGGGTGCTTCACGCCTACCTCGAGGGAACGGGAATCGAGCTGATGGCCAACTCGGACAACGTGATCCGGGGCGGGTTGACCCCCAAGCACATGGACGTGGATGAGCTGCTGTCGATCCTGCGTTTCCAGGGACGCGGGGTTCAGCTGGCCGAATCCGATGAAACGGCTCCGGGGCAGCGGGTGTTTCACACACCTGCTCAGGAGTTCCGCCTGGCCGAGATCCGCGTGCACCCGGATCAGCCCCACAGCAACCCCGGAAGCGGCAGCATCCAGCTGATGATCATCGTCGGGGGGGAGGGGCGGATCGAGACTCCCGAACCGCTGCCCATCAAAAAGGGCAACTCTCTGCTGATTCCCGCCTCCACGGGCTCCTACAGCATGCATGGATCCCTGCACATCTACAGAGCCGACGTACCACTGTAGGCAAAATCGTGTATAATAATCCTGTGAAAGCGGTTCGCCACTGGGCCGAGACGATCAGGAAATCAGCGGAGAGGGCCTTCTACGGCAAAGAGCGGACGATCGAGAAGCTGCTCATCGCCCTGCTGTGCCGGGGTCACGTGCTGATCGAAGATGTGCCCGGGGTGGGCAAAACCATCGCGGCTCGGGCGTTGGGCCAGAGCCTGGGGGGCAGCTTCAAGCGCATCCAGTGTACCCCGGATCTGCTGCCCTCCGACGTCCTGGGGGTCTCGGTGTACAATCCCAAGAGCGGGGATTTCACCTTCCGGGAGGGACCGATCCTCAGCAACGTGCTGCTGGTGGATGAGATCAACCGGGCCACCCCCCGCACCCAGTCGGCCCTTCTCGAGGCCATGGCGGAGAACCAGATCAGCGTGGACGGACGGCGGATTGCCCTGCCGGAGCCCTTCTTCCTCATGGCCACGGAGAATCCCATCGAGTTCGAAGGCACCTTTCCCCTGCCCGAGGCACAGAAGGATCGGTTCTTCCTCTCCCTGAAAATCGGGTATCCCGACAGGGTATCCGAAGCCGAGATCCTGGAGAGCCAGAGACGAACGACCCACCCGGTCTCGGATGTGCAGGCGGTAACGCAGCTCGATACCGTGCTGGAGATGCAGCAGCGGGTGGTGGAGGTGCATGTCAGCCCGGCGCTGCGCGGCTACATTCTGGACATTACCGAACAGACCCGCAAGGAGCCGCGCCTGAGACTGGGGATTTCCCCACGGGGCTCCCTGGCGATGTACAAAGGAGCCCAGGCAAGGGCGGCCATTCGCGGCCGGGATTACGTGATTCCCGAAGATATCAAGGAGCTGTTCATCCCGGTATGCTCCAAGCGGGTGATCGTGCGCTCGGAGCATCTGGTCAAGGGAATCAACGCGGAGGATCTGCTGGCCCAGGTGATCGAGCGGGTGGAGGTTCCGGTCCTAAAAGGCGTTTGAGTGAAGGCGATCCATATATTTCTGCTCGCCGGTCTCCTCCTCTTGGTGCTGTTCTTCCCCCTGCGGATTTTGCAGTTCGTGGCCCTGCTTTACATCGGAGCCATCGGATTATCCTACCTGTACTCCCGCCTGATCTCCCGCTACGTAACGGTACGCAGAACAGAGGAGGTTCTCAGGACTCATCGCTTCGAGCCTCTGGAGATCACCCTGATCGTGGAGAACCGCGGATTTCTGCCCGTGGCCTATATCAATGTTTTCGACCAGCCGAACACCTTCTTCGCCTCCGAACCGGGTAACTTCCTCCTCAAACTGAGACCGGGGCAACGGAGAGTCCTGAGGTACACGATCGAGAGTCAGCGGCGGGGGCAGTACACGGTGGGACCGGCGGTGATCCAGGGTAGCGATCCTCTGGGGTTTTTTCCCTTCCGCAGGAAAGCTGCTGAGAGCCAGACCCTGATCGTGTATCCGGAAGTTCTGCCCCTGTCCCTGCTCAGCTGCGAAGGCCTGCCCGCAGGCGCCATTCGGGTGGAAAATCCGATGTACGAGGACCTGACCCGCTACCGCTCCCTGCGGGAGTACCTGCCGGGAGACAGCCTGCGGCGGGTGAATTGGAAAGTTTCGGCGAAAGCCGGACAGCTGTTCGTTATGGATTATCTGCCCCTGCTTCACGCTCCGGTGCTGATCCTCCTCGACCTGAACAGCCAGGATTATCCGATGCGCTACCGCTATCACCGCATCGAGCGGGCTGTTACCCTGGCCGCCTCTCTGGTCATGCATTTCCTCTCTCTAGGCCAGGAGATCGGTCTGATCGCCTCCGCACGATTGGAAGGTGAGGAGTCGATCCCGGTTGCCGAAATTCGCGGCACCCACGGTCACGCCACCACCCTGCTGGAGCTGCTGGGGAGGATGAACAGCACCCAAGGCGGCCCGGATTTCACCGAGCTTCTGTTCACCTCCGGCATCGAGCTGCCGGTACGAACGCGGGTAGAGGTGATCACTCCCGTTCTCGGAAATCTGGATATCCGCCGCTTGAGACAGATCAGGGAAAACGGATGCACCGTAGAGCTGTTTATCCTGGGCGAGCAGCTCGAGGCGGCCAGAGAGCTCTGCGGGCGGGCGTTCTCGATTTTCCCAGTGCAGGACTTCGGACGTGAGCTCCTCTATAAATAGACGAACCCTGCGGCTGCTCCGCTCTCTGGTTCATCCACTGCTGTCGTTATTCCTGCCCCTGCTGTTCCTGCTGAGCGCTGATCAGCTTCTGCGGCCGCTCTTCCCGGGTATTTCCTGGTTTCCCCGACACCTGGCGCCCCTGCTGCTGGCCGCCGGACTCGAAGAGGCGGTGATGGGCAACCTGCTGTTCAAGGAAAGAGCCGCCTTTCTGGCCCGAGTCAGAGAGCTTGTGGTGCTGCTCGCTGTGGCTTTCGGAACCCTGTTCATCCTCCTGGGGGTACGCTCGGGGCGGGGCTTTCATCTGTCCCCGCTGTTGATCTACCCGCTCACAATAACATTGCTGCAATGGCTTCTGTCCCACGGCATTCATTCCGGCTTGAGAGAGCGGGAGCTGCTTCTGAACGCCCTAGCGGGCAAGAGCGGGGCGGTGCTCCGCCACTGCCTAAGAGGCTCCTCCTACCAGGCGGGACTCACGGTCCGGATACTGCGAAACATCAGGGCGGGGGTAGTAGTATTTCAGATTCAGGTCGTTGCCCTCCTGGTCGCCGCGGCGGTGCTGAAGCGCCAGCCTACGCTCGGCGGCGCGTTCATCGTTTCCCTGAATGCCTTGGGAGGGCTGCTCGGGATGGGAGTGCTGCGCAGCTTCGAAGAGCAGCAGCTGCTGCTGGGCAGCGGACTTGCCCTGCCCCGCGCTCTGGAGAGAAGGCGGGTTCTGTTCAGCATCTCGATCCTGGCGATGGCCGCGGTTGTGATCAACCTGGCGGCCCGCAACGCCTCCCTCCTGCCCCTCTCCGCTCTGATCGCCCTGATCCGGCGGCTGGCCTCTCTGTTTCGCTTCTCCGCCCGTCCCGGATTTACCGATACCCTGCAGAATGCCCTGATCGAAAGGCAGCGCCTCTACCAGGCCATGCGCCTTTCTCAACAGGCGCCTGCAGCGACTCCTCTGGCCGTGCTCATGGCAGAGGCCATGCGAAGGCTCTTTCGTACCCTTGCCCTCACGGGCCTGTTTCTCTTTCTGGTTTATCCCCTGCTGTCCCAGGATTTCCTGGACAGGTTGCGGGAGCTGAGGCCCTTAACGGCCCTCTGGAGATGGCTCCGTATCCCTCTCGGCCTTGCTGTGCGGCTCTGGCTGCGCCTCCTACGTTGGTTGCGCCGGCTGCACCGCTCCCGCCGGCGAGGCGTGCTGACCGTAGAAGAGGAGGATGCAGCCGTCGCTCCGAAAGCCAGCAGGACCGACATCCGAGGGCTGTCGGTACGTAAACGGGTGCAGATGAGCAGGGTGCAGCGGGCTTTCCTGGCTCTGATCCGGTGGGGAGAGCAGCTGGGTGTTCCCTATCTTTTTTTCCTTACGCCCCTGGAGTACTCCCGACGGCTGGTTGCGGTTCTTCCCGCAGGATCGGGGCAACTGGCCTACGTGGTTGAGGTATTCGAAGAGGTGATGTTCTCCGCCCACGTGGTAGCCGCCGGAAGGATCGCCCGCTATGTGCGCACGATCCGCAGCTTGAGCCGCCTCACGGCGGAGCAGGCAGGGGGGGCAACGAGCTGCCGGTGAACTCCTCAGCCAGGATGTCCATGTAGATGATATCGTAACTAGTGCCCTGGATTAGCCGGGCCTGGCGTCGGCGGCCGATCTCCTTGAATCCGATCTTGCGGTAGCAGCGGATCGCCCGGGTGTTGAAGGCGTATACACTGAGCATTATGTTGTTCAGGTTCAGGATGTTAAAGGCGTAATCCAGCAGCAGGCGCATGGCCTCTTCCCCATACCCCTTGTTCCAGTAGCTCTTCTCGCCGATGAAGATCCCAGCCTCGGCGGTGCGGTTGATGTGATCCGGGTTTAGAAATCCGCAGCCTCCGATCAACTCCTCCTTCTTGCCCTCCACGATGGCGAAGTGATCCCCCTGGCGGACGAATCGCGCCAGGGTCTCCCTCTCCACATCCAGGTTGATGTTGTGATAGGCCACGGTAAGGTACTGGGCCACCTCCATATCGGCCAGCCAGGCGACGTACTTCTCCGCATCCTCAGAATTCATGGGGGAGAGGTAGCAGCGCTTGCCGATCATCTTCCTGAAGTACTTCATGATTCCCTCCGACCTACAGCACCCGGGTACCGGGATCCACCGCCGCATCGGGGCGTACCAGCACCACGTCTCCCTCTGCGGGGATCGCCCCCAGGACCAGCACCTGGGAGGCGAAACCGGCGATCTTTCTGGGCGGGAAGTTGGTCACGGCCAACACCTGGCTACCCACCAGCTGCTCAGGCTCGTAGCGCCGAGTGATCTGGGCGCTGGAGGTCAGAACTCCCAACGGTCCGAAATCGATCCACATCTTGATGGCGGGCTTGCGGGCCTGGTCAAAAGCCTCCGCACGAACAACGGTCCCGGTCCGAATCTCGATCTTGCTGAAATCATCGTAGGTTGCCATGTGTTTCCCTCTTTTTCCCCGACTCAGACGGAGCCGGTCAACCGGTGCCAGCGTTTCACCAGGGAGGTCTTCTCCTCGCTTCCTCCGGGGTGATAGCCGGAGACCAGAATCAATCGAGCCTTGGTGCGCCCGCACAGATCTGCCAGCCGTTCCAGGTAGCTCTCCCCGTCCTCCCCCTCCGCCACGGGCAGGTGCCCGAAGTAGACCGTGCTGCTCCGCCCGCAGAGCGCAAACACCTCCTCCAGGTCGTACATCTCCGGATTCCCCAGATTCAGGGTGGAGATCTCCTGCATCTCGCAGACCATCTTCAGGAAGTCGGGATGATGCCCGCAGTAGTGCAAAAACAACCTCCCGAAGGGTTCGGCCGCCCGCCGGATGAAGGGCAGACAAAAGGTGCGGATCATGTCGGCGGAGATCAGAGTGGCGCTATCCTCGGATATGCGGGCACCGGTGTCGGGGAACCAGACCCCGATCGGCATGCCGTGGCCGTGCACCATGGACCCGCCCTGCTCTCCTAGCAGGTCCTTGAAAAACCTGGTAGCGGTCAGAAACAACCGCAGGCTCTGTTCCTGGATCGCCAGAACCTGCTCCCGGCGATCGCCCAGCAGGTACAGCAGATCCGTGCCCACGATCAGGTGGGAGAGATCGAAGATCCCCTGGGTGTCCGGTACATAGGGGTACAGCTCCGGCGGAACCCGGCCCTCCGTCTGGCGCCGCCCGAACAGCTGATAAAAGTCCCGAGAGAAGCGCACCTCGTTTTTCAGCAGATCCTGCGGATCTCCGGTTATTTCGATCTTCTCGTACTGCTGCGGGCTGAGATGTTCGGCCAGCCAGGGATGAAGCTCCGGCTGCAGCTCGATCGGCAGACCCAGAGCGCTGGGAAGCAGGGTGGTGCCCAGGTCGGAGCGTACCGCGGGAATGCCGTCATCGATCAGCTCCAGATGGGGCTGGATCTCCAGAACTCGTTCTTCCAGATGTTTCTCCGCGTCCCGGTGCTGCTCGACCAAATCGTAGCGCAGGTAGGGCTTGCCTTTGGCCAGATGGGGCTCGGCGAACAGAACGGGACAGGGACCCTCCCCCTTCCAGAACTCCTCAAAAAAACGGAACCTTCGGCGAATGGCGGGATTCATGCTTCAACCGATACGGACCTTGACCACCACCTTACGTACCTGCTGCGGCTTTTCCCAGGTGCAGTTGGGCTTGTGAGCATCCTGCGGGTAGAACACGGCGAAGCTGCCTGGGGACAGCTGCAATCGCGCCCGTTCGGTTCCGGATAGGAAAAGGATATCCTTCTCAACCGAGTACTCGTCTTTCGGCGCCAGCTCCTGGAGCGCAGCCCAGTAGATGATCTCACGCCCGGACAGGATGTATTGGATATCGATATACCTTCGATGGGCCTCGAAGCTACGCACGCTCTCCGGTTCGGTTTCGTAGGTCGAAACCAGGGCAAAAAGTTCGTCCCCTTCGATCGGATGCTTGCCGTTCTCAAGAGCGGAGAAGTCCGTGCTCGCCAGATACTCCAGGGCCCTCTCGATTTCAGGGCTGACACCTGTATAGCGACCTCGATTCTCGAGAATATCCAGGATCATATTTCTACTCCAATTCCCACTATACACGATATGTGGGCAACAGGTAATCCCGTTCGGCCTGCAGCAGCTCACGCCGACTCCCGCGCCCGAGAGGCGGCGTAGAAGTGCATTCTCCTCATTATCCTATCATACCACCGGGGGACTGAACCACGGGGCCGGCCCTATCTGAGGTATGTGCGATTGACCCGCGGAACTCATGGACGTACCATGAGGAGGTCATGAAAGCAGCGGTGCTTACAGCTCCCGGGCACTTCGAGATTCGCGACATTCCCCGGCCCGGAATCGAAGTGCAGGAGGTCCTGGTCCGGGTCAGAGCCTGCGGGATCTGCGGCACGGATCTGCGCATCTTCAGACATGGACATCGAAAGATCGAACTGCCGGCGATCATCGGACACGAGATCGTGGGCCGGGTAGAGGAGGTTGGATCCGGCCTACCCACAGAGGATCTCGACTACGGCCCGGGCACATTGGTAATGGTCACCCCCGGCATTCCCTGCGGCCGCTGCAGCAACTGCCTGCGCGGTTTGTTCTGTACGAACAAGAGCTCGATTGCCTATGATTACCCCGGCGGCTTCGCCGAGTACCTGCGCGTGCCCGCCCGGGGAGTGAAAAGCATCATCTTCCCCTTGCCCGATCCCCTGCCAACGGGTCAGGAGCCGGCGGATTACACGATCGCCGAGCCCCTGGCCTGTGCCCTGAACGGTGTGGAGCGGTTGGGCACGATTCCCCTTGGGGGCAGGGGCTTGGTCTTCGGCGCCGGTGCCATCGGCATACTGCTGGCAAAACTGCTTCTGCGCAACGGACTGCAGGATGTCGCGGTGGCCGATATCCGGGCTGAAAGACTCAAACGGGCAAAGGGGGTTCTCCCCCCCGAAATCACCCTGGTCAACAATGCGAGGGAAGATCTGGTAAAGTGGACTGAACAATTCACGGATCATCGGGGCTTCGACGCGGTAATAGTGGCCTGCTCCTCCGTGGAGATCCAGGAGCTATCCCTGGAGTTGATCGGCCTGTACGGAAAAATCCTCTACTTCGCCGGCCTTCCCCCCGGGCAATCCGGAATTCGTTTCGACAGCAATCTTCTGCACTACAAACTGGCCTCTGTGCGGGGAACCTACGGCTCGACTCTCTATCACAACCGCCTGGCCATGTCGATGATCGCCGCGGGCTTCACCAGAGGGATTTGCGATGCCCGCTATCCACTGGAGCAGATATCCGAGGCCTTCGAACACGCGGCACAGGGGCGGACCCTCAAGCCGGTGATCCAACCGTAGGGCTGCGTGATGAAGGCGTTCCTTGGCATCGATCTTGGAACCACGGGGATTCGGGCTACCCTGCTCAGTGAAGGTGGAAAAATCCTGACCCGATGCAACCGAGGCTACGGCGGCGCTTCGGGACGGATCGACACGACGCGATGGGAGGCGGATGTCTCTATCTTTCTACGCGCGGTAAAACGAATCGTGAGAGATGTGCTGGAGGCTTCAGGGCTCGGAGCTTCGGGCGTGCAGGGAATGGCGATCAGCGCCATGGCCCCGGATGCGGTGGCCGTTGACGCTCAAGCCGAGGCGTTGATGCCCTGCATCCTCTGGATGGACCGCAGGGCGGTTTCCGAGGCTGAGGAGGTTCGCCGCAGCATCGGTGAGGAACGCATTTTCCTGCTCAGCGGCAACCCAATCGATCCCTACTACGGGTTGATCAAAACCCTGTGGATCCGCAACAACCTGCCGGACACCTATCGCAAGGCGAAGAAGATTCTCAGCCTGAAGGATTGCCTGTTGGGCCGGCTCACGGGAAGGCTTGTCACCGATGTGAGCCACGCCGGGCTGTTCGGGATCGCCTACGACATACGGCGCAACTGCTGGGATCAAGGGGTGCTCCGGGAGCTCCAGCTGGATCCGGAAAAGCTCCCCGATCCGCTTTCCGGCGAGCAAATCGCCGGATACCTGACGGCCCACGCGTCATCCGAATTGGGACTAACACAGGGCACACCGGTAGCCGTCGGCATGATCGATTCGGCCGCCGGGTATCTGGCCTGTGGATGCCTGGAGTCCGGGCAGAGCGCCATGACCCTGGGCAGCTCCAGCTGTTGGGGCGTTTACACGCAGACGGATACATGGCCCAGGGGCATGAACATCACCAAGGCCCCATGGAATCCGGCAGGTTACCTCATCAACGCCAGCCTGGCCTCCGGCGGCATGGTGCTGGACTGGCTGCGGAATCTGTTTCATCCGGGCCGGGCAATCATCCGGGAAACAGCCGCGGGACCGGCCGGCTCATCCGGTGCGGAGATTGATCTGCACGGGGAGCTTGAGGAACAGGCGGCCCGAACCCCGATCGGCTGCGGCGGGCTTCTCACCCTCCCCCACTTCGTAGGCGAGCGGGCTCCGCTGTGGGATCCCCATGCTCGGGGCGTGCTGTTCGGGCTGCAACCCGGCCACGGGCCTGCGGATCTGTACAGATCTGCCATGGAGGGAATCGCCCTCAGCCTGTACAGGAACAAGCTGCTGCTCGAGGAAACGGGCATAGTCTTGGATCACCGCATTCCCGTTACCGGCGGCTCGGCCCGCAGCCCTCTGCTGCGCCGTATATTGGCCGATGTGCTGGATTTCACAGTGGAATACGTCGGCGATGAGCGGGGCAGCGACTACGGTGCCGCCTGGCTTGCGGGCCGAGCCGCGGGTATGTTTGCCGATTACGGTACCCTCGGTGACCGCGTGCGGATTGTGGATTCCATGGAGCCCGATCCTTCTGCTCACAGTCGATACATGCAGATCTACGATGGGGTATACCGGGATCTCTACCCGCGCTTGAAGGAGCTGTACCCGAAGCTTGCGGCTCCCGGGAGCTCGAACAACAGCCATGGCCGCTGACTATCCGCAGCCGGCCGCGTAGCCATGAGAGACAGTGTATGAAAGTGCTGATAACGGATATGCGACACGGCTCGATCCAGGAGGAGAGAGCGATCCTGGAACCGGCGGGGGTTACCATCGAAACCGCCTTCTGCCGCACCGAGGAGCAGCTGATCCTACGCGGACAGGGAGCCTTCGCCTTTCTTGTGTCCTTTGCCCCGGTTACCCGGAGAGTCATGGAATCGCTTCCCGAGCTGAAGCTCATCGTACGCTACGGAGTGGGGGTAGACAATGTCGACTTGGCTGCTGCCCGGGAGATGGGGATAAGGGTTGCCCGCGTCCCGGATTACTGCGTCGATGAGGTTGCCGCCCACTCCTTGGCGTTGATTCTGGCGGGCCTGCGGATGCTCTTCCCCCTGACTCAGGCGGCCAAGAACGGCAACTGGATCGAAGATCCATCCCCGGAGAAGCTGCGGCGCCTTGCATCCCTCACGGCGGGCATCGTGGGATTGGGACGGGTCGGCCGACGGCTTGCCGAGCACCTGCGTCCGCTGGCGGCCGGGCTTTTGTTCTACGATCCTTATGTACCCGCCTCCGAACTGTTGGGCAGAAACTGGGAATCGGTAGCCTCACTTTCCGAGCTTTTCCACCGCTGTCAGATCGTCTCCCTCCACGCTCCCCTGAACGAACAAACCCACGATCTCATCGACACCCGGGTACTGGCTGAGGCAAGAGACCTGATTCTGGTCAACACGAGCCGGGCTGATCTGATAAACCGCCAAGCCCTGGAATCGGCTATGGAGGAAGGAGGGATCTCGTTTTTCGGGGCAGACGTATTCTGGAAGGAACCTCCCGAATACTCGGACCCCGGAACCGTGGAGTTCCTGAAGCGCAGGAATGTTCTGATCACTCCCCACATGGCCTGGTACAGCGAGGAGAGCGAGAGGGAGGTGCGGCGTAAGGCCGCCGAAGAGGTTCTACGCTTTCTGCAGGGCAGACAGCTCCTGCATCCGGTGTAGATCTTATCCCTCCGCCGCGTCGAACTCTCTGAGGATCGCCGCCACTTCATTGATCTGTTCATCACTCAGGCTCTGGCTGTATTGACGCATCCAGCGGCTGCCCCGGCCGGCCAACTCGGCTGCCGCCTTGGCAGCGGCGATGGAATTCCCGCATAAACGGATGATACCGTACAGGACGTTGATCCGGGCCTGCCAGGCCCGTACCGTCTGCCAATCCTCCTCCCGCGCCGCTTGATAGATGCGGAGGTACGGTTCGATGCGGGCGTTGCCCAATCCGGTAACGATACCGTGGCAGCCGGTCATCAGAGACGGCCCGTCCAGATAATCCTCCCCCTGGATCCAGATGAATCCTTCAGGGCTTTCGCCCAACACGCCCCGGCTGAAATCGAGGAAATTACCGGTGGAATCTTTTATCCCGACGATGTTCTTCTCCTGGGCCAGCTGGAGCACCGTTTCCAGGGCCATGGGATTGTGGGTATTTCCCGGAATGTTGTAGAGGATCAGCGGGGCCGGGGCTGCTGCTGCTACTCGGCGGAAGTGTTGCAGGATATCCTGCTGCCGCATGGCCAGGTAGTACGGCGTCACCGCGACAACGTAGTCCGGTTCT
>Ga0272441_10011259_pt1 | contig 13313 bp, 9 predicted proteins | sample SSMProp6N_FD_193582 | JGI IMG/M metagenome (GOLD analysis project Ga0272441, IMG submission 193582) | Marine sediment archaeal communities from Little Sippewissett salt marsh, Falmouth, MA, United States - SSM-Prop-6N | ecosystem: Environmental > Aquatic > Marine > Wetlands > Sediment ... | reverse complement strand
TTTTATTCTGAAATTTATTTCTTGTTGTGTATCTCTATATTTTACATAATCTTTAGTTTTCATATAATAAACGATATTAAAATTTAGACTGAAATCCCCAAACTCAGTAAAATGTACTCGATCTAGTTTATGAACATATTCAAGTTTTTCAGGGTCAATAATTGACTTTATAATATCAGGTATTTTCTTTAATTTTTTAAGAGATGTATCATATGTTACTCCAAACGAAAATTCGATTCTTCTCTTGTTCATTTTTTTGAAATTACGTACACTAGCTGTAGTAAGTTCTTTATTTGACAATACAAGCTCTTCTCCCTGCAGTAATTCTAACCTGGTAGATTTCATACCAATTTTTGTTACAGTACCTGCATATTCCCCTACTATGATAAAATCACCAATCTCAAATGGTCGATCGAAATAAATTGAGAAAGCACTGAAGAAATCACTTAAAACATGTTGTAAAGCAAAACCGATTACAATTGCCGTTGCAGCACCACCAATTGCTAGACCTGTTAAATCTATACCGGCAAGTGCCATGAAAACGAAGAATGCAATTAAATAGACGATTCCATTGAAAATACCTCTGAAAACATATAAGATATGTTGACTTGTTTTCTTTCTTTTCTCTTGCTTATCCGCATACCATGCAATAATAACGTTTGTAACTCTAGTAAAGATATATGCTATGAGCAATATCTCTATTAGAAGAAAAATATCGTTAATGATTTCTTGATATTGATCTATAACACTTAGATTTTGAACGAAAAAGTAAAAACCAAAGAATATAACCAGGAGATATATTGGTCGTTTTACATTTTTTAATATTTCATCATCTATTTTTGTTTTAGTTTTAGATGCCCATTTTTTAAAATAGTGTTCAAAAATATGTTCTACAATCCATCCGAAAATAATGAATCCTACTAGTAAGATAGTTGACCAGATTAATTCACCATATAACGGTTCTGAAAAGCCAAAGGTATCATTAAACCATTGACTCATTGAAGCAGATATATCTTCTATTGCCATGTTTTATCGCCTACCGTAAAAAAACAAGTTGTATTTAAGTTTTGGTTCTATTTATTGGAAAACTTAATACATAATTATTTGATTTGGGGAGTCAACGATTCTAAAACTTTCTTAGGGAGGAAAAAAATGACAGTGATTTTAGATGGTTATTCTCTCGCAGTTGAAAAATTAGTAGATGTAGCTAGGAATAATGAGAAGGTTAAACTTCATCCTGATGCGCTTAAAAGGATTAAAAAATGTCGTGCTATGCTTGAAAAGAAAATTAAAGCTAGGGAGATAATGTATGGTGTTAATACAGGTATAGGTGAACTTGTTAATGTTGTATTAAGCGATGAGCAGGTTGAAAAGTTTCAGAAATACTTGGTTTATAACCATGCGGCGGGTATTGGTGACCCTGCACCAATTGAATATGTACGTGGTGCTATGGTATCCCGTGTTAATGTCCATGCTCATGGTCAATCAGGTTGCCGACCAGAAATAACACAAACACTTGTTGAAATGCTTAACAAGGGAGTAACACCCTTTGTTTGTCAAAAAGGTAGCGTTGGTGCATGTGGTGATCTCGCACCCATGTCTCAGATAGCGTTACTTATGATGGGTGAGGGAAAAGCCTACTATAAAGGCCAGCTTCTTGATGGTAAAAAAGCTATGGAAAAAGCAGGTATAACTATCCCGGGTCTCAGAGCAAGAGATGGTTTATCAATTATAAATGGTGCTAACCTTTTAACTGCTATGAGTGCAATCTTTTTGTACGATGCTAACTTTTTCCTTAAACAAGCAGAGATAGCTGCTGCTATGTCACTTGAGGCTCTTAAGGCCAATATGAAACCTTATAGCCCTAAGCTTCATCAGGCACGTGGTTTCCCAGGTGCAATTAGAAGTGCTAGAGCTATATCCAAACTGACAAAAGATGGGGATCTCCAGAAGGGAAATTTAGAATGTAAAATTCAGGATGCTTATTCAATGCGCTCTACTCCTCAGGTTATTGGTGCTGCTCATGATGCCTTAAGTTGGGCTAAAAAACAAGTTGAAACTGAACTAAATGGTGTAGGAGATAACCCTGTTTTCTTCCCAGATGAAGACCTACAACTCTCGGGTGCTAATTTCCAGGGGACACCTGTTTCTCTACCTATGGACATGATTGGCGCTGCTATAACTATGGTTTGTGTAATGTCTGAGAGACGTATGAATCGCTTAAATAACCCTTCGCTCAGTGAGGGGCTACCTGCCTTTCTAACGAAGGGTGCAGGTATGTTCTCAGGGCTTATGCTAAGCCAGTACACCGCAGATTCATTAATTGTTGAACAGCGTATTCTATCGAATCCTGCTTCTATTCAGTCTATTCCTGCTGCTGCTGATCAAGAGGATTTTGTTTCTATGGGTATGAACACAGCTATCAAAAACTTCCAGATACTAGATAATGCATATGCAATACTTGGTATCGAATTCATGGCAGCTGCACAGGCTTTGGATTTCCGCGAGTACAAGTTTGGAAAAGGTGTCACAAAGGCTAAAGAAATCATTAGAAAACATGTTAAGTTTCTAGATGAAGATCGACCATTATATCCGGATCATACTAAGATGAAAGAACTAGTAGAATCCTGTGAAATAATAGAAAAAGTTGAACAAACAGTGGGAGATTTAGGATAAAAATATTACATATTTTTGGCTTTATTAAATAAAGAAAATTGAAGTAGTGGTAGTAGTAATGTTAAACGCCATGTCCAAGTTGTTGTAAAGTAAATAAATGAAGTATTATCAGATGGAGAAATCCACATACGTGTATGAACACCAGGTCCTCCTCCACCATGGCCATAAAGTCTCTCACCAGAAAATCTTTCATTAATCATAAACCCTAAGCCATACATTTGGCTATCTTTATTTTGATATTGAACGCTATGCATTAATTCAACAGTTGACTCATTTAAGATACGTACACCTTTCCAAACACCACCATTTTTATGAGCAATTACAAAATGTGATAAATCCATAACAGTCGTTTTTAAATTTGCACAGGCAGCCCAAAGAAGACTATAAAGCGGCTGTCTTTCTAATATAGGTATAACTCTTTTTTGTTTTGCAGTATATGGTACGGCTATGTCGCTATTGTTTAAGTCCGCATATAAAAAACTTGTATTCATCATTTTTAATGGTATGAAAATATTTTCTTTACAATAATCATTGAAATCTTGCCCTGAAATCAACTCGATTAGATATTCTATCAAACCATATCCAATATTGGCATAGTGATAATTTGTGCCAGGTGATTCATTAAGCCAAACATATGGCGTATACATGTCTCCTCCAGGAACAAGGTAGTTTTCTAACCATGGATGAGGATAAGAAGAGATATCAGGATCGCCTAGGCAGACTGTTTTCATTAGATATTCAAGCATTGGGTCTTTCTCATCTGGAGCAAGACTTGATTGATGAGCAAGAAGCATCCTAAATGTAATATTAACATCAGGATAGTTAGGATTCCTTAGATTAAAGGGTAGATACTCATTTACATCATCATCGAGATTAATATCATATGACTCGTTTTCAATTAGTTGCATTAGAGCAGTAGCTGCAACTGGTTTAGAAATTGACATAACAAGATAAATTGTATCCTCAGTAGATTCCTTTTTTATATCTGGGTCGCTGTATCCATATCCTTTAGCCCAAATAACTTCGTCATCTCTAATGACGCAGGAAGATAAAGAGGGTAAATAACAAAGTCTCATAATTAATTTCATATAGCTATTAAATAGATTTTCTCTAAATGAGTTGGATTGATTTCTTATAAAAATGGATTTATCATTAGAGTCATAATCCAGTGTAGCTGTTGTAATATTTGTGAAAAGAATTAATGTAACAAGTATCACTATTATCTTGTAATATGATCTTTCCATTTTATTAATCAACATATTTTATATAGATGTGTTTTATATATAACTCTTACCATAATATGGTAATATTAACGATATTTTTATTTAATGTCTACTCTAGAAGAAATTTAGGTAATTTAAGATTGGACTAAAAAGTTTATATAGTATAATAATTTAAATATAAATTGAAATATGGATATTAAAATATTAACCCAATTTGTAATTTTTCTACTTTTATCATTAACAGTTATAACTATAGCAGAAACTAAACAAAACGAAGATACAGAAACCTATGACTACATCATCATTACCAATAACTATCTTAAAAAGTCAGTTCAGGACTTAAAAGAGTGGAGGGAAAATCAGGGATTCAAAGTAAAGATAGTAACAGGTATGAGAAATGCAGATGAAATACGTGATTTCCTTAAATCAAAATATCTTGAGTGGGGAATAGAATACGTATTAATTGTTGGAAGTTACAGAACTATACCCCTAAAAAAATGTTACATTGACAAAGAACAAAATGAACGAGCAGAATACATACCAACAGATCATTACTACGCAGAATTAACACATAACTGGGACATAGATAATGATGGATACTTTGGAGAGTTTAAGGACGATATTAAAAACAATACAGATCTTTTACCAGAGATATCTGTTGGAAGAATACCTTTTGATAGACCTAAAAATGTAAAAGATTTTTGTAACAAATTAATTAATTACGAAAAAGACAATGGTGATTGGAAAAGAAAAGCATTATTTCTCGCAGGTATGCAATCATACATACCTGAATACATAGATGGTACAGAATTTGCTGAAAAACTAGTAAATGAAATTTTAAAAAGTTATGGATTTAATTGTACAAAGTTATATGAAGCTGGTGGATTAAAACCAACAAATTATTCTTATGATTTACCTCTTAATCACATTAACACATTAGTTAAATTAAGAGAAGGATTTGGTTTTGTAAGTATAATGGGGAAAGGGATGGCTAGGTTTGCTAGACGATATGTATGGGTAAGAGATAATGGAAACGGCATTCCAGATGAAAACGAAATTAAATTATGGTATAGATTCATTTTTTTGCATTCTTTTGACAAAGTTTTCTTAAAAACTGATAAACCCTCTGTTGTTTATTCTTTTACTTGTTACACAGCAAATCCACGATCAATGAACCTTTGTTCATCTTTACTTGATAGCATAGCGGTTGTATTTATTGGCCCTACAATAGGCAATAGAGGTGGATGGCAGTTGAAATATAATTTTACAAAATATTTTTCATCTACAAATATGAGACTAGGTGACGCATTTTTCAATGCAAAAACAGAGTATATAAACTCTGATGGTGGGTTAGATAAATTACTATATTTCTTTAATGATAATTCAACAAGATGGACTACTCTAGTTACAAATTTTTATGGAGACCCTGCAACATTAAAATTTTTACCACCAATAACTTAGTTATTTAATCATTGGTAGACGTAAGTCTGTCTTTTTTACAACATCTAATGCTTCAGAATAGCCAGCATCAGCATGACGAACTACACCCATACCAGGATCTGTTTTAAAAACACGTTTTATACGTTCATCTGTTTCTTTTGTTCCATCACATACAACTACCATACCTGCATGTGTGGAAAGACCAATTCCAACTCCTCCGCCATTATGAATTTGTACACTATCTGCACCTGCTGCACAGTTAAGAAGAGCGTTTAAAAGTGGCCAGTCAGCAATTGAATCACTACCATCTTTCATATTTTCTGTCTCCCTATAAGGCGATGCTACGCTTCCTCCATCTAGATGATCTCTTGTTATTGCTATAGGTCCAACCTCTTTGTTCCTTACCATTTTATTTATTTCAAGTGCAAATTTTTCTCGTTCCCCATATCCTAACCAACATACGCGAGCGGGTAAACCTTCCCAAGGCAGATATTTTCCTGCAAGATATATCCAGTTTGAAAGCACTTTGTCATTTGGAAACATTTTCATAATTGCTTTATCTGTTTTTTTTATATCTTCAGGGTTACCTGTTAGTGAAAGCCATCTAAAGGGACCGCGGCCAATTGCAAGTAATGGTCTAACATATGCAGGAACAAAACCGGGATAGTCAAAAGCATTTTTTAGACCTGCTTTCATAGCTTGTCCTCGAAGATTGTTACCATAATCAAAAACAATAGCGCCTTTCTTTTGAAAATCAAGCATTGCTTTGCAGTGTTTTTTCATACTTTCAAAAGATTTTTTGATATATTCCTCAGGTTTCTCTTTTCTAAGTTTAAAAGCCCTATTGAGATTACTTCCATAAAAACCGGCTGGTACATAACCATTAAGTTCATCATGAGCAGAGGTCTGGTCTGTTACAACATCTGGTTTAAAACCATCTTCTAATAGTTTAGGATGAGTATCAGCACAATTACCCAATAATCCTATAGAGAAACCTTTGCATTTTTCCTTAGCATCTAAAGCCATTTCTACTGCTTTATCAACATCCTTAACTTTTACATCACAGAAACCAGCCTTTATCCTACGATCAATACGTTTTTCATCACATTCAACAGCTATACAAACACCATTATTCATCTTAATAGCTAGTGGTTGAGCGCCTCCCATACCGCCAACGCCTCCTGTGAGAACAATTTTACCTTTTAGGTCACTATTGAAATGTTTTTTTGCACAGGATGCAAATGTCTCATATGTCCCCTGGATAATACCTTGTGTACCAATATAACACCAGGAGCCAGCGGTCATCTGACCATACATTATTAAACCTAATTTCTCAAGTTCATGGAATTTCTCCCAGTTGCTCCAATGTGGAACAATATTTGAATTAGCCATTACAACACGTGGAGAGTTGGTCCAGGTTTTAAAAACAGCCACGGGTTTACCTGATTGAATGACCATTGTTTCATCATTTTCGAGGTTTTTAAGGGTTTTAACTATTTTTTCATAGCTTTTCCAGTTTCGAGCTGCTTTACCAGTTCCACCATATATAATGAGTTCTTCAGGTATCTCAGCGTTTTCCAAGTTGTTTTCAAGCATCCTAAGGATTGCTTCCTGCTTCCATCCTTTACATCTTAGCTTATTTCCTTTAGTAGCTTTGACTATTTTTCCCATAAAAACCCTTTCTTAGTATTGAAGATTTGTACTTAAAACTTTTTTTAATTAGGATGTAAGCAAAAAGGGAAGGATGGCTGGCCTCACTAGGAGGGGATGGGATGCACTCTAACAAAAACTACCAGCCCGATTCCTTCCATTAATAACAAATAAGTAACATATATATATGCTTTTCGCTCAGGAGAAACTATAAAAGAGAGATGCTTACAACATTATTTCCTCTGAGAATGATTGTACCAAGGCGTCTTTTATTTTCCTCAACGGTCTCTTCAACTTCATTTAAAACCATGTTCATGTATTCATCATAACCAGTAAGCTTACCTTCTATAAGCCTACCATCTTTCAAAAGAAGAGATAGTTTCTGGTTCACTGATTTCTCCAGTACATCTAAAGGTAATGCCATGGGTTAGGTGAAACATCTTACCCTTTTTAAATTATTCCCCCAAGAGGTATCTATTTAGAAAATGGCAACAATTAAATGGTATATGTTGATTACAGGAATGTTTGTATAGGGGAGGCATATGGTATATGGCGGATGAAAAAATCGTTCACGTTGTAGGTACAGGAACAATTGGAGAGCCATTAATTGGGCTTCTCTGTGATGCGCAAGAAGATTTAGGAATTGATGAAGTCACTTTTTACAAACATAGCCCTGTTTTAACAGATAGACCCAAACTTAAAGGGTTAATAAACAGAGGCGCAAACCTAGCAGTAGCCGAGGAGAAATTAAAAGATTTCCAAGAATTAGGACTTGAACCAGTTTATACCGGTGAGGAAGCAATAAAAAGAGCAAGTGTAGTAGTTGACTGTACCCCAAAAGGTACCGGTCTCATGAATAAAGAGAAATACTATAAAAAGTACAAAAACAAAATAAAAGGTTTCTTAGCACAAGGATCAGAGTTCGGCTTCGGTAAAATGTACGCAGTAGGAATCAACGACGAAGCCATCACACCAAAGGATCAATTTATACATATTGTAAGCTGTAATACCCATAACATCGCGGTTTTAATTAACACACTAGCTATCGAGGGTAAAAAAAACCTGCTTAAAGAGGGTAGATTTCTCTGTATAAGAAGAGCCAATGATATCAGCCAAGTTAAAAGCTTTATACCCTCTCCACAGGTAGGCTCACATAAGGATCCTGGTATGGGTACCCATCATGCAGTAGATGTATATCACCTGTACAAAACACTTGGAATAGATCTAAATGTTTTTTCAAGTGCCCTGAAACTAAATACACAATATATGCACTGTATATGGTACGATTTGAAACTTAACAAAAAAACAACCAAGGACGAAATCATCCAGAATTTTATTGATAATCCTCGTGTAGCAGTTACACATAAAAAAGATGCAAATCTAGTGTTTTCTTTTGGTAGAGATCACGGCCATTATGGTAGAATACTTGACCAGACAGTTTCAGTCATACCAAGCATACATGTTTTAAATGAAAACGAAGTATTCGGTTTCTGTTTTACACCACAAGATGGAAACTCGATCCTTAGCAGTATAACAGCAACTGTGAGATTCCTCTACCCCAATTGCTATGAGGAAAAACTAAGATGCCTAGGGGCATTTTTACTTCAAGAAGTATAGAAACACAGCAGAGTTTTTGATAAAACTATTTCAATTCGTTTTTTATTTAATACATTGTTTACTATGGGGAGTTCTTTGATAAAAATGAAATCTAAAACAATACGTGATCCTATTCATGGTGATATAAAACTAGAAGGTTTATTTCTTGAATTAATAGAAACCCCTGAGATACAACGTTTATACAACATAAAGCAATTAGGTTTTGCTCATCTTGTTTTTCCAGGTGCTCACCACACACGACTTGAGCACTCACTTGGATCATATCATATGGCATATAAGGCTGCAGAAAGTCTTAATCTAAGTGAAGAAGAAAAAAATCTAATCGCATGTGCTGCGATTTTACATGATATAGGCCATGGTCCTTTTTCACATACTCTTGAGTCCATATTAAGAAACACTTTTAATGTAGATCATGTGGATTTAACAGAGAAGCTTATACTTGGCAAATATGAAATCTATGATTCTAAAGAAAAAAAAATTATGAAAGCATCTAATGTAAGCGATATATTAGATAAACATGACATAGATAAGAAAGAAATTGTGAATATAATAAGAGGAAAAACGTATAAGAAATCATATTTTAGTCAACTTTTGAATAGTACTATCGATGTGGATCAATTGGATTATTTAGTTCGCGATTCTTATTATACTGGTGTTGCTTATGGTATGATAGATGTTGAACGTTTTTTACAGACATTAACTGTTAAAGAGGATAATCTTGCTGTTAAACGAAAAGGTGTTAGCGTCGTAGAAAATATTCTTATGGCTAGGGCGTTAATGTATTCCTCAGTATATTTTCATAAAACTGTCCGTATCGCTGAGTTAATGTTATCTAAAACAATTGAACTTATTGAAAATATTGAACCATTTGAGTATTTTAAAATGACAGATGCTGAGTTAATAAATGATTTAAGGATGATGGATTCTTTTCAATATGAAATTGCTACTCGTCTTAAATATAGAAATCTGTTTAAACAGGCTTATACACTATCTGAATCTGATTTAGATGAAAGACAAAATGAGGCTATCGCTAAATTAGATGATTTTAAGTCACGACGGGAGAAAGAAATAGAATTCGAGGAATTACTTGGTATACCCCGAGGCCATATAATAATTGATATTCCTGAGAATGAACTTCATCAAGCTGAGCCGCGAATTGATAAAACAGATATAAAAATCTTAGATGGTAATGAGATTAAACCTTTTGATAGTTATACACCTATAGGTGGAGCATTAAAATCAAGGGTTATCCCTGATTGGGTTGTTATGATTGTTACAGATGAAAAGTATAGAAATATGGTATCCAAAAAAGCTGATGAGATATTGTTCAATTAATTATTAACCTTTTAAAAAAAGTGGTATAAGAGAATGGGGAAGATGAAGGTGGTGAGGAGAGATTTTTAAAAAAAAATCTAATGATCTCCCCCATTCGTATAAAAAATATATCTGAAGAGAGTATATAAATCTTATTATAGAATTATCGATGATTAACGTATTTAATTTATTTTGCTCTCTTTAAACAGTTATAAAAAATAAATAGATAATTTTTAATAAAAATTTAATAATATATTTTTAGGCGCGAGCAAAATAAATATATAAATACTGCAATAATAATTAAACCAGCTAAAAATAACAAGATTATTAATTTATAAATGATTCAGACATTGTGAAAAAACATGAAAATCAGATTTATTAACTCAGTCATCTCCATACTAACATTTTTTATAAGCGGGAAAAAAAATAAAGCAAAACAAAAATTTTTCGAATTTATGCCTAAGGATATAACATTAAAAGACGACGCATTTCACGGCTCAAAAGCATTATCTTTCACAGAATGGTGGTATTTTGACGCCAACCTAGATAACGGCTACAGCATACAACTCAGCATAAGAATAGGAGATATACTAAGGTCAAGTATCTTCATTGTATTCAAAAGAATAGATCTCTACAAAGATGGAAAACTAATAAAAAGCAAAAAAAAGCTTTATCTTAAAAAACATTTTTTTGCCTCAAAAGAAATTCCACATGTAAAAATAAAAGGAAAAGATATTATAAAAGGAGACATAGACAAAAAAACAGGAAGATTAATTTACACTCTCAATTTTAAAATAGACAATATAACTGCTAATTTAAGTTTTGAAGGAAAGACAAAAGGATACAAAGGAACAGTCGGCAAACCAATAAATAAAAAGGGAATAACTAAACAGGGAAAATGGGCAGTTATATTACCTTTTGCAACAGTTAAAGGCAAAATAAAAATAAAAGACAAAGAAATGGATGCAAAGGGTTTCGGATACCATGATCACAACTGGGATATGCGGGGCATTGTTATAACTAATCATGGATGGTTTTGGGGAAAACTATACTTTAAAGACCACATAATAGTCTGGTCCAAAGTTTTTAAAACAAAAACAATAGCCTCTGAACTACTTGTAATAAGTATAAAAAATGGCAGATATGTTAATGTAAAATCAGATGACATTAAGCTTATAACAAATAATTACAAGAAAATAAAAGGAAGATTGATACCTCATCATCTAAACCTAGCAGTAAACAACAAAAATATTACTATTAATATTGATATGAATGCTATGACATTACACCACACTAAGGTTATGGGATTCATAAATTATTTTAGATACCACATGAAATGTAATGGCTCGGTTTCTATTGAATCTAAAGATGAAAAAATTGAAGATAAATGTATATGTGAATTCTTAAGATTTGGATAATATCAGATAGCAGGTTGTAAAGGGTTACCACTAAATATTAGATTTGCAAAAAGAAACCACACCAGAGGAAGTAAAACAAAAAATAAAGCCAGTAACCATCCAATTAATGGAGAAAGAATTATTACAGAAAGAAAAAATGAACCAATTTCTCTAACTGCCATCATTCTCATAAGAATATTTCGCTCGAAGTATCTATGCCACATTATCTTTATCATTGCTCTCATTACAACAACCGAGACTACAATTAATCCAAAAAACAATAAGAAAATATTTACATTATCATTGTAGAACATTTTATAAAAAACAATTGGGATAAATACAACAACTAGATTTACAATTTGTACCATTAACACAAATACTCTAAAATTTATAGGAATGATAAGTTTCGGAATTTTTCCTTCACCTTTAACTCTTACACCAAAACTCATTGGGAACGTTTTAACACCACACTCACTATCATTTTTTATATCCTTTAGATGTCCCAGGATAGCGGTATTTATCCAGACTTGGAAAAAACCCAATATACTGATTATATAAACTAAAACAGGGACCTCTATAAGATTACTATATCTTCCTGCATAGATACCTCCAAATAGTATTATTAAGAAATCCCATGCTGCTAGAAATATGGCTGAATGCAACCATTTTTTTGATATAAGTTGATATATTATTCCAGATAATGCAGCAGCCAACAAAACAAGAATGCTGAGTAGGCTATATCTTGAAAAAGACAATATTATTATTAACGCTATAAAACAGATAAAAATACCCATTAAGGCGCCTTTTTTAGATATATCTCCGCTCACCAATGGTTTTTTAGAGAGTTCTGTGTTTTTTTTATCTATATCATAGTCAATATAATCATTTAAAATCTCACCGATTATGTGTACAAGTATTCCTATTAGGAAAAGATTTGCCAATACTGGTATTTTGTCATAAGGAATTAATTCTCCTTTTAAAACAGCGAAAGTTGCACAGGCTCCAAGAACGGGGGTGATAGCTGTGGCTATTAATGTATGAATTCTCATTAAACGAGCATATGCCCTGGCTTTATCTTTTAAATTTATCATATTTATCATTCTATTAATTTAGGTTAATCCTCTAAGAAACAACATTTGGAATAAAAAAGTTCTCTATAGCTGACATTTTTAGATAATATCATATATTACTTATATATATCAAAGTTTTCGATGAATAAATTGTATGCATGGATTAGAATAATCCGCCCTCCAATAGTTTTTATCAGCTGCCTTGGTGCAATTGTTGGGACTCTAAACGCTGCAATTTTTTTTGATATAAATCTTACAAATTTTCAAATATTAATGGTTTTACTAGGGGCAGGTTTTCTTTCAGCTGGTTTAATGATCCACAACGACGTAACTGATTTAAAATCAGATAAAATAAATAGACCTTATAAACCACTTCCGTCTGGAAAAATCAATGTAAAAACAGCTTATTTCACAGGTTTATTATTAATGATACTGACGATAGTTATTGCATTATTGGTTAATTATAAAGACCAAGGAGTCTTAAATTGGAATTGTGGAATTTTTACAGCGATACTCGTAGTTATCGGAGTATATTATAATCATTATGGAAAATATCATGGAATTCTTGGCCATGTCTCTGTAGCACTGGGTGTCGGAGCTATACCCTACTGGGGATCTATAGCTGTTTTTTCAGACGAATTGTTAGTAATGTTTCCATTAGCTATCGCGATTTTTATACAAGAAATAGGAAGAGAAATCATGGTCTGCGCTGGCGATTTCACCGGTGATCTTAAATCAGGTTTTAAAACCATACCGGTGAGATATGGACGGAAAAAATCAATGTATATCGCTTTAATTTTTTATCTATTTTACATCCCGGTTTTTCCCCTACCAGCATACGATTGGATAGGAATTGGTGTTCCACAAGTGTTTGGCACAGTTTATTTGATTGGTGGCGGGCTTTTTGGATTTGCACTGTTACTAAC
>Ga0272441_10011258_pt1 | contig 13313 bp, 4 predicted proteins | sample SSMProp6N_FD_193582 | JGI IMG/M metagenome (GOLD analysis project Ga0272441, IMG submission 193582) | Marine sediment archaeal communities from Little Sippewissett salt marsh, Falmouth, MA, United States - SSM-Prop-6N | ecosystem: Environmental > Aquatic > Marine > Wetlands > Sediment ... | reverse complement strand
CAAGAAACGGGTGGATCGTCTCGAACTGAACATGGGCCAGAGCCGCCTTAAGCAGTACGGGTGTCGGTTCCGGTTGGTCATGGAGGAAGAGTTCGAGCTTGTTCATACACTCCAGCATCTCTTCAGCCGGGGGTGGAACAAAGGCTGCATTACCCGGCCGGGTACCGCCGATCCAGTTTTGGCTGTGCCTGAATTCACCTGGGGTCTGGTTGCTGCCCCTGCCCTTGGTGAGAAGCACACCGTGTATCTCCCGGAAAAGCCGCGAAGACAGAGGTAACCCATCATCCAAAAGTTGTAAACCATGGTAGAGAGCTGTTACATAATTGCTGACCTCTCTAACGTCATCCAGTGGGACGCCGGATTCCTGATCCAGTTCAAACAGTAGTAGGTCCGAAAGCGACGACTGGGTTCCCTCTATCATGGAGGAAAGCACTGCCTCTTTGCGAACGTACATATAGAGGAAAAGCGAGGTGTCAGGCAGTAAGGTCGAAACACTGTCCAATCGACCAAGAGCCAGCAGAGCCTGGTCGAACTTGCTGCGCAGCTCAGGTGTCCAGTTTATAGGCGGATGTGGGGGCAGCGGCGTGGGTACAAAGGCTTGGGCCTTCTCGCCCACTGTTGATATGGTTATGTATCTTCCTTGGAGCTTTCGCTGCATTTTTCCTGCTTTGAACCTAAAATAAGATTTGTCATTATTATACTTTTATCGCATATCCTAAATTAATATGCCGGAAAGAAGAAATCAAGAGAATTTCCTGATTCATTGAGATTTGCATAGCTAAGCCAGGAGAATGAGCTTATGTAGGTATCGTTCGGAGATCATAGCTTTCTAGACCCTCGTAAAATTCACCTTGCCTACAGAGATATGTACTTTCTTTTGATGCCAAAAGAAAGTACCAAAGAAAAGGCACCCCATGAACCCGCCCTTCGGGTCCGTTCACTCGTTCGTAAAATTTAGGTCGCAGCATAACTCGCTCCGTTTCACTCCGCTCAGACAAATGCCGCTTTCCCCTTAAAGAAATTATCATTGTAATGATATCCAGATCTGTATAATAATTTGTTAGAACACTATGATTAAAAGCGGGAAAAAAATATTTTGGAGTGTTATCCTTTTCATATTATTAGGACTTTTCTATAGGTCTTGCGTACCTCATAAGTTAAATGAAGCAACATTCTATCAGGATGAGAATATAGAATTAAAAGTTGTACGCTATCTTGAGGTTATGCCATTTCACTACCATGGTCCCGTGTTTCGGGTAGGCTGCCGATCAGAAAATACTCATCCTAAGGCTTGGCATAAAATGCAAGATCGTGGATGGACTGAAATACCGACCCACTCAGGATTATCAAACCTTGGATGGAACCCAAAACTAGAGGTTCTAGCCAGCTCGGGAAAAGGTGGATATTATATTACTGATAAGGATACGATGATTTTCCAAACCAGCACAACTAGTATTAAAATTACATGGGATGCATGTAGTTCATTCCAAGATTGGAGCATCAATAGCCTTCCAGATGGCCTTGTAAATCCAGAAGGATATAACTCATGCTTGAAAGACAGCAAAATTAAAGAGGCTTCGGGTGCTCTTTGCGTAGGGTGGGGCAAAGCAAATTGCGCATCGTATAGATTTCTCAATGGAAACGAGCCAACTTATTTTGATTTCAAGGCAAAACAATATGGATATGCTTCATTTAAAGTTTCATCCAGAGCTTTTCTAAAATCGAAAACATACAGTGTTTTGACAAATGATTATGGAAAAACATGGGAAATAGAGCCCATACAAGAAAAATGATGCTTTCAAGTAAACACGTTCTAATAAAGAAATGAACCGAAATCGTAAACTCGCTTGTTATTCTTTTGTTACAAAGTACAGGTCTCCATATGAAATCTGCATTCGTGGACAGCCTTTACCATAGATCCTGTGTGGATATCCCGGAATCAGGGAAGATAATGGTGCGCCCCTATGCTTCAATATCGATAAGATCATATAAAAACATTTAACGGGGTAAATAAATTCCATTTAAAAGGGAAAAAATATTCCTTCAAAAGGTGATAAACACAGTCTAAAAAATATAAGATACAGAATACACATGCATTATTAAAGGGTATATTTTTTGCTAATAATTCTAATTGAATGTCAATTTATTTTAAAGATCTGAAATGCTTTAGTGAATAGTCCTCAGGCCAAGGAGAACCGTATGAGAGTATCAGTATGTCTTCAACAACCAATAAGGTTTGATATTAGATTGATCGCCTTTGTATTATTATTTATTGCAGCCTTTGCAGTCAATGCCGGTGCGGCAGACAGCATTCAGTCCGGACAGGAGCTTGGCTCCAATCAATACATTGAATCTGCAAACAGCCTGTATCGGTTTTATCTCCAGGGAGACGGGAATCTGGTTCTCAGGGATCAGCAGACCGGTTCAGCCCTCTGGGCCTCCAATACTAACGGCCAGTCCGGAACAAGGCTTGTCATGCAGTCTGACGGCAATCTGGTCCTGTATACGTCTGCTGACGTGGCGGTATGGGACAGCAATACCAACGGGACCTCAGCGAACCTGCTGAGGCTCAATGACAACGGTTCTCTGATACTCTATAACGGCAGCTCGGTGATTTCGACTATCTATGCCGGTAACGGTGGCGGCGGTGGCTCTGATCAGGGCTGGAAATTCATTGTCTATGGCGATACCCGGTCTCATGATAGTACGCATAGGGACGTGCTTGAATCGGTTATGCAAAACACCCCTGACTATAAATTTATGATCAATGTCGGTGATGTCGTGGAAGATGGTGAGAGTTCAAGCCAGTGGGACACCTGGGAAGATGCGGTCAAAGATGAATTGGGCAGTACCGGGCAGAGCACTACCCCCCCGAAATACATGTCCTGCCCCGGCAACCATGATGAACTGGATCACAGCGCCGGGAGATCTAACTGGAAGAATTTCCTTCCCGGGCAGCAACAATACGGCAATAACGGACAGTTTTTTGTATTTGACTATGAAAACGCCAGGTTTGTGATAATGGATTCAGATGCATCCTCTATTACCGGCAGCCAGCTGGATATGTTGAACGATGCGATAAACAACAACCCCAAGACATGGCTCTTCACGGTATGGCACAACCCGATATTCCCGTTCGGGGAAAAGCCCTACGAGGATGATCTTCATGACATATGGGGCATACCCTTATATGAGGGCGGCTGTGATATCATGTTCATGGGGCATGCCCATTATTATGTGAGGACCCACAAGATAAATATGAATGGGGACTCCCTGCCTCCGCTGGACGACCAATACGGCACTGCCCAGGTGATCACGGGCAATGCAGCCAACCATGTAGGTATTAGCGAGGGGGATCGCGGATATATGGTAGCCGGGTCGACAGAAGATTATGGTTATACAGAGCTCACTGTTGACGGGGATATAATGCAGTTGAGACATATAAACAGGAGCGGTGCGGTAATCGACCAAGAGATCTATACCCCTAATCCTAAAAATGGTCTGGATCCGGACAGCCCGATAAGCGCCAGCGGTCAGAATCCTCCCAATGAGACCAAGGATAAGGCCTTTGACGGTGATATAAGCACAAAGTGGCTGTGCTTTGCGGATACGGCATGGATACAATACGACTATTCATATAACGGGGGCTCTGCCAAGGTTATAAACAGCTACAGCATCACCTCGGCAAATGACGCACCTGAGAGGGACCCGAAAGACTGGCACCTGCTTGCATCTAATGACGGGTCAAATTGGACGACCCTGGACAGCAGAAGCAGTGAGACCTTCACGAGCAGGTTCCAGACCAGGACCTTTACATTCTCTAATTTGAACGCGTACAAGATATACCGCCTTGACATCATATCCAACCTGGACCCTGATTCCGCAAATTCGACCCAGCTTGCCGAGCTTGAATTTTTTGAGGGCAGCGGACCGTCCACATACTATCTCACGGTCAGTAGCGGCAGCGGGGACGGTAATTACCAGGCAGGTGCGTCTGTAACCATCACAGCGAACTTTGCGCCTTCGGGCCAGGTGTTTAGCAAGTGGGTAGTAAACTCGGGTAGCCCGGCCATAGCCGATATCTATGCAACGAGCACTACTCTTATCATGCCTGCAAGTGCAGCGGCGGTAACGGCTACATATAAAGACTCCGGCGGCTCGTCAGAGGATAATAATCTTGTCACTGACGGAGAATTGACTTCAGGTCAATCTCTGATTTCATCCAACAGCCAGTACCGATTGACCATGCAGACCGACGGCAATCTGGTCCTGTACGATGAATCCAATACCCCTTTATGGGACTCCGGAACGAACGGCCAGGCAGCAACGCGACTGGTCCTGCAGTCTGACGGTAACCTGGTCCTGTACACGTCTGCAAACGTTGCGGTCTGGGCCAGCAATACAGTGGGTTCAGGTGCCTCTACATTGAGGTTGAACGATGACGGTTCATTAGTGCTCTATAATGGAGATTCAGTGGTAGAGTATCTTCATGGTTCCGGCGGAGGCGGTGGTGACGGTGATATCACGCATATCGGCACTACAGAGGTCTGGGATTCTAACGGACAGAACGTGACCATTGCCCGACCTTCCGGAAGCAAGGCAGGTGACCTGCTGGTCCTGGTCCTGCATCGTACGGATGATGACTTGCCATTGTACGTGGACGGGTGGACAAGGGTGGCTGAGTGCTACAAGCGGGACAACGGGTATGACTGCTCTACGGAAGAAGATTGTATAGATTGGGCCAACTCCGAATTCTGCGATGATTTCGGCGGTCATGGCGGCCATGACCTTGCACAGGCGGTTTTCTACAGGGCAGCGGGTCCAAACGAACCAAGCTCATACCAATTTGATCTGAACATGGATTCATCCGGTCATCCCGGCTGGGCCATACTGACCGCCTTGCGTGGGGCAGACACGATCGATCCGGTTCGGGACTGGTCTTATAAGGGTAACGACGGCAACCCAGACAGCGTATTCCCTTCGGTTTACGGCAAGGCAGGCGATATGGTCCTGCTCTCACAGTCTTTCGACGACGCTGTAGCACAGTCGAAATTCCAGGCACCGACAGGCACAAGTACATTCGGATATGTAAGTAACAGCGATGAGGCCGGTTTCCTCTTTGGAGGCACACTTGTTTCGACCGGAGATACCGGTACAATGAAAACGCACGGAGACGGCGCATCCGAAAACAAAGACGCGCTGGTCTCCCTGACAATAAAACCCGGCAGCATCTCTTCAACATACGTTCTGACAGTATCTAGCGGCAGCGGGGACGGCAGTTATGAAGCCGGTACTAATGTAACCATCACGGCAAATACAGCACCGTCCGGCCAGGAATTCGACAAGTGGGTGGTGAGTTCGGGTAATCCGACCATAGCCAATGTCAATGCAAGTGTCACCACGCTTACCATGCCTTCAAGCAATTTGACGGTGACGGCAACATACAAGGACCTGCCTCCTTCAACATATGCATTGACAGTATCTGGCGGCAGCGGGGATGGAAATTACCAGGCAGGTGCGAATGTTACCATCACGGCCGATACAGCGCCGTCCGGCCAGGTGTTTGATAAGTGGGTGGTGAACTCTGGCAGCCCGACCATAGCCAATGTAAATGCATCCAGCACCACGCTGACCATGCCTGCCGGTAACGTGTCCGTAACAGCAACATATAAGGATGACGGAGGCGGTGGAAATGACTACTGTACGTCATCAGGCAACAATACTAATTACGAATGGATAGCAGGCGTGCATATAGGAACGCTGAACAATACATCAGGTGCTTCAGGTTACACGGATTTTACGTCTAAGACCCTGAATGTTTCAGCCGATGATACCGTCTCCGTGAGCCTTACCCCTGGTTTTTCCGGAAGTTCGTATAATGAGAGCTGGAAGATCTGGATAGACTATAACTTCGACGGGGACTTTGAAGATACCGGTGAAGAGGTGTTGAGCAAGTCTGGGAGCTCTACGGTAAGCGGCAGCTTAACGGTTTCGGGATCGGCAACAGGCGTGACCCGCATGCGTGTTTCCATGAAATATAATGCCGCCCCGTCGTGTTGTGAAACATTCACCTATGGAGAAGTGGAAGACTATACAATCAACATCAGCGGTGGGACACAAACATATGCCCTGACAGTATCCGGCGGCAGCGGTGACGGCAGTTACGAAGCCGGCGCTAATGTAACCATCACGGCCAATACAGCACCTTCCGGCCAGGAGTTCGACAAGTGGGTAGTGAATTCAGGTAATCCGGCCATAGCAGATCTCTATGCATCGAGCACAACCTTGACCATGCCTGCAGGCGCTGTAGCGGTTACGGCTACATATAAAGACTCGGGCGGCTCATCCGAAGGAAACAGCCTTGCTACCGACGAAGAGCTCTTGTCCGGCCAGTCGCTGAAATCGTCCAATGGTCAGTACCGATTGACCATGCAGGCGAGCGACGGCAACCTTGTCCTGTACAATGCATCGAATATACCGCTTTGGGCATCCAACACCAGCGGTCAGGCAGCTACGCGACTGGTTATGCAGTCTGACGGCAACCTGGTAATCTACACGTCTGCTGACGTGGCGGTATGGGCCAGCAATACAAACGGCACGTCGGCGAACCTGCTGAGGCTTAATGACGATGGTTCGCTGTTGATCTACGACGGCAGCACAGTGATCAAGTCTATTTATTCCGGCAGTGGCGGAGGTGGCGGAGACACGGTTGACGCCACCACATTAGACAACAAGATCATGGCCGGTTACCAGGGCTGGTTCAATGCCGATGGTGACGGGGCAGGTAAGGGATGGCGTCATTGGTCCAGCAGCAAACCTAACGCCGACAACATATCGTTTGATATGTGGCCGGATCTGCGCGAGTATGATGCGGACGAGCTCTACGATACATCTTTCAAGTATTCAAACGGATCAAATGCAGGTCTATACAGCGCTTATAATACAAAGACCGTGGAACGTCACTGTAAGTGGATGCAGGACTACGGCATAGATGGAGTCTTTGTGCAGCGCTTCATAGGTGAAGCAACGGGCAGTTTCATAAATATGCGTGACCGGGTTCTGCAGAATATACGTTCCGGTGCAGAGAAATACGGCCGTGTATTTGCCAATATGTATGATATCTCGGGTGGTGATGAAAATTCGCTCGTCGATGATATCAAAAACGACTGGATCCACCTGGTCGATGATCTCAAGATTACAGAGAGCAGCCGATACCTTCGTCACAACGGTCGCCCAGTGCTTTCTATCTGGGGCTTCAATGTCAGCGGCAGGCCCGGCACATCGTCTCAGGCCAAAGAGCTTATCCAGTGGCTTACCACGGGTGCACCTGAAAAATATCGGGCTACCGTAAAGCTGGGTGTGGATGATGACTGGCGTGGGGATTCCTCTGACTGGCAGGCCGCATATCGCAGCGCAGATATCATCAGCCCCTGGGCTGTCGGAAGATACGGCGACAACAGCGGTGCGGACAGCTTCCGCAATAACAAGATCGAACCTGATCTGGCAGACCTGAATAATGAAAATATCGATTATATGCCGGTGGTTTTCCCTGGTTTTTCCTGGTGGAATCTGCAAAACGGCGACTCGCCATTGAATAAGATCCCTCGTAACGGAGGCAGTTTCCTGTGGAGACAGTTTTTTAACACCGTGGATGCGGGATGTAATATGGTTTATGTCGCCATGTTCGACGAAGTGGATGAAGGTACTGCCATATTCAAGGTCACGGAAAATGACAGCCAGACACCGACAACCGGTAATTTCGTGACAATGGATCAGGACGGTGAAACACTGCCGAGTGACTGGTATCTGCAGCTGACGGGTGAGGCATCAAAGATGCTGCGTAATGAAATCGGTCTTAGTCCTACGATCCCGATAAGCCCTAATGGTGCCGGTTATGTATTGACCGTAGGCAGCGGCAGCGGCGACGGGAATTACCAGTCTGGTCAGAGTGTGACGATTACGGCCGATACAGCGCCGTCGGGCCAGGAGTTCGACCAATGGGTAGTGAACTCGGGCAGCCCGCAGATAGCAAATGTAAATGCATCGAGCACAACGCTCACCATGCCTGCCGGCAATGTGACCGTGTCAGCAACGTATAAGGACGACGGAGGCGGTGGTAATGAATACTGTACGTCTTCAGGCAATAATACGAGTTACGAATGGATAGCCGGGGTGCATATAGGAACGCTGAACAATACATCCGGTGCATCAGGGTACACGGATTTTACGTCACAGACGCTCAATGTTTCAGCGAATGATTCCGTAAGTGTGAGCCTGACCCCTGGATTTTCCGGCAGTTCCTATACGGAATACTGGAAGATCTGGATAGATTATAACCAGGACGGGGATTTTGAGGATTCCGGTGAAGAGGTGCTGAGCAATTCAGGGAGCTCGTCAGTAAGCGGCAGTTTTACTGTTTCGGGCTCAGTAACAGGGGCGACCCGCATGCGAGTATCCATGTCGTATAATGCAGCCCCGCCGTATTGCGGGACATTCAGCTACGGAGAGGTGGAAGACTATACAATAAACATAAGCGGTGGGTCACAGACATATACGCTGAGCGTATCTAATGGTAGCGGGGACGGCAATTATGAAGCAGGAACAAACGTAAGTATAACAGCGAACTCAGCGCCGTCGGGCCAGGTATTTGACAAATGGGTAGTGAGCTCTGGAAGTCCTGTCATAGCCAATGTAAATGCATCGAGCACCACCTTGACCATGCCGGCCGGCAATGTAACGTTAACGGCTACCTATAAGGATACATCAGGAGAAGTGAAAAATGTTGTCTTGCCGGCTAACGGCGGAGTTCTGGTAAGCTTTACATCAGAGTATGGAAGCGGCTGGGTCGCATCGGATCTTACAAATGGAGTAACCAATGAGGATGGGTGGGCCAGTGAAGCGAATCCCAGCGCGCCCCAGGAGTTTGTGTACTCTTTCGATGGCGGTCAGAGTGCGACACTGAATGAGGCGGTGATATACGGTGGTACTGCCGAGGGGTTGTATTACAGCAAGGATGTGCAGGTATGGACATCTGCTGATGGGAATAATTACACGAAGGCAGCGAGCGGAACGCTCGGACAGAGCGATGATACGATAACGCTGAGCCTTGGAGGTGTAGTAGCCAAGATGGTGAAGCTGATAGTCACAAGCGGTTACAGGAGTGACTATTGGGAACTGGGCGAATTTGTGGTCAATGGGGTGTTGGGTAATTAGTGTACCTTGGTAGATTGATCAGATCCATGCCAGAAATCCCATCTTGTCGGGGCACGATGCGTCGTGCCCCTATGGGTGCTGCACTATAAAATGATATGATTGTATGCACATGCACGAGATATCAATCTGGGGGACATTGCCTCGTTGTCGCTTTTTTATTCCCTGTCTCTGTCCATTATTTCATGGACATGCGAGGACTGCGTGGGGTCTAGTCTAATATTGATGCTTGATAGCCTCAATATTCTCGTTGATAAAAAGGATCGAATATAAATGGGATCCGCCCAGATCAAACAATAGAGCTTAATTCCGCCGCCAAAAGAAGATATGAAAAAGAATATCATATTTAATATTATGATTATGATTATAGTCATGATATTAATGGTGACAATCCATGCTGCCCCGATACATGATGCAGTGAGAAATAATGATATAAAAGAAATTCGTTTATTGCTTGAAAAACCTTTCAACATAAATCTAAAATTACCTTGCGGTTGGTCACCTCTACATATTGCTGCTATTGTTTGAAGGGTTGAGGTTGCAACATTAATATTGCAAAAAGAACCAGATATCAACGTGGTAGATGCAAATGGTTATACGCCATTGCATTATGCAGCGAAAAGAGGAACAGGGAAAAGCATCGCTGAATTATTGATAAAGAATAAAGCAAATATAAATGCACAGGGAATCGATGGTGAAACCCCATTGCATTGTGCAGTTGAACTCAACAATGCATATATTGTTTCATTACTTATAGAAAATGGTGCTGAAAAAGATATTAAAGATAATGAAGGGAACAGACCATTAGATTGGATCATGCGGAAACCAACAACAAACAGGCAAGAGGTGCTTGAAGTGTTATTAGAGAATGACGCAGACATTTCAATAAAAAATAATAAGGGTAAGACCCCGCTGCAGTTGGCTCGGAAAATAGATCTCGCAAAGATCATTGAACTAATAAAGAATAAGCAAATTAGGAATAAAAACGGGCTGGCCCAGGTTAAACAATAGAATGGACCATCGTTATCAAACGATTATACTAAAAGCCGAAGGGCGTCAAATCGTTACCAGTTATCCGGCAGATCACTTGTGTAAGTGATCACCCATCATCCCTTATCCAGATTACAAAGTCCGTTGCGAGGTCCATAATTGTCCCCCACGAGGTCCAATAGGTGGCCTCAACAGCGCGCTGCACTGTGAAAAGCCGAAAACCCTATGCACAGCCTGCAGGGAATACACCGGGCCGAAGCTATGACGAGTGCGTGAATATGCACTGCCCGGAATGTGCACAGGCAATTTCACTGATGGATTTCTCGGGATCTCCTGAATGTGAAGAATGCAAAAAACGCAAGGTCGGCGCTATTAAAAAATCATGTCAGGTGGCAGTGCGGCTCCCTCGGGTAATGTCTCTGCTCCGAAACCCTTTTCCAACCAGGGGCCGATGGTGGTCTATTATGCCGGACGCCGCTATCAGACCAGACAAAAGGATTATCATTATGTGATCGGTAAAGATGAAGGGGGTAATTTTAGCGGTTATCAGATCATCCATGGCCCGAATACGCATCAGGGCTGTGAAAACTGGCTGCGGATGAAAGGGTATTGGTAAAACATGAACCGGTGTGGCAAAACCGCCTGTTTATCGATATTCAAAATGTTTGCACCAGTGAATAGGTGACATGTAGCATGCATTATTCTGTATAGATCAAAATAAAGCAAATTTATTTATGTGGATAAATAAATGCCCATGTTGGTGGAAAATTATTTCCATAAGAAGCAGATAAATACAGCCTTAAAATCCCAATATATTGAATATAGTACCTTATTTAAGGGTATGATTTTTGCTAACTATCCTTAATGTATGCCTATTTATTATAAACATCTGGAATATATAAGAGAATTATCTCTGAAAGGAGATAGAAGGGGCGTAAGATGCAGAAATTAATGGTAAAGATCGGTTTTTGTCTGGCGTTTATCCTTTTGTTGGATGCAAATACGGTACTGGCCTCCAACGGTGTTTCGCTCGTGTCTTCTGATGTGAATGAGAGCGTCTTGAAATTCACCATAGAAGAGTATGACTTCAATGAGGTGCAAACCGCTAAAGGGCCAATGCTTGAATTATTGGTGCCATCTACAGGTAAGATGATGAAGAAGGGGGCACCGGCATTGCCGAAAATGGCGGCGAGCGTATTGATCCCTGATAGTGCGGGTATGAAAGTTGATGTTGTCAGCGCGGATTTTATCGAATTGTATGACATCGACCTGGCGCCTTCAAAGGGGAATCTGACAAGGGATGTGGACCCGGATGACCTGCCTTACACCTTCGGCAAAGAGTATAAAAAGGATGCCTTTTACCCTAAAAAACTGGCAAGATTGAGGACGCCGCACATAGTCAGGGATTTCAGGGGTCAGACGGTTATCGTGCATCCCTTCATGTACAATCCTGTCACAAAGGTATTGAGGGTCTACACCGAGATCGTTGTAAAGGTTTCAGATACAGGCCAGACAGGCAAGAATATATATTTACGCCAAAAGGCCCTCGAAAAAACCAGCAAGAGATTCAAGGACGTCTATTCAAGGCATTTTATCAACTATGATCAGGCAAAATCATATTACACCGCCTACAAGGGACTCAATGATGATATCGATAATATGCTGATAGTCTGTTATAGCGGTTTTATGGATGAAATGGCCGATTTTGTGGCCTGGAAACAGAGCATCGGCTACAATGTCGAGCTAGTCAATTATTCCAACATAGGTAGTTCCTCGAGCCTGAAATCTTATGTTGCAAATTATTACAATAATAACGGGTTGACCTATCTGCTGCTGGTAGGTGACGATCAACAGGTACCCGCATCAAGCACGAGTAGCGGTGATTCGGACAATAACTACGGGTATATTACAGGAAACGATAAGTATCAGGATATCTTTGTCGGCCGTTTTTCAGCCGAGAATTCCGGCCAGGTAGAGACACAGGTGGAACGCACCATCCATTATGAGCGCGACGTCCAGTCATCTGCCGGCTTTTTCAAGAAGGCCATCGGTTCGGGTTCGTCACAAGGGCCGGGGCACAACAATGAAATGGACTATGAACATATAAACAAAATCCTGAACGATCTGAAAGGAGACGGCTATTCTACCAATACATGTCATGAAAGCGGTGGCAGTACTTCACAGATGACCAGTCTGATCAATGCAGGTGCCGGTACGATATTTTATACCGGGCATGGATCTACCACCGGCTGGGCATCATTGAGCTATTCAGTCTCAGATGTAAACTCGCTCAGCAATAAATACGAACTGCCCTTTGTTATTTCTGTTGCCTGCGTTGTTGGAAACTTCACAAATTCAACATGTTTTTGTGAATCATGGCAGCGGGCGACCAGCGGTGGCAGCCCGACAGGTGCGATTGCCAACTGCGGATCTACCATAAACCAGTCCTGGAATCCGCCTATGGATGCACAGGACGAGATGGCAGACCTCTTGGTTCAGGGATCTGTCAGGACCTTCGGCGGCATGTTCGTTAACGGGCTGTTCAAGATGATAGACATCAACGGCAGCGGAGGGGAGTCCATGGCGGACACATGGGTCTGCTTTGGTGATCCATCCGTACAGATGCGCACGCCGGGCAATCCGAATGGACCTGAGGGGGGCGGCGGTCCCGGCTTGTATACCCTGAAGGTAAACAGCGGGAGTGGAGACGGCAGTTACGCTGCAGGTGCAAATGTGGGCATTACAGCCAGTGCAGCGCCTTCTGGCGAGGAGTTTGATCACTGGGTGGTGAACTCGGGCAGTCCGCAGATAGCCAATATCAATGCATCGACAACCACGCTCACCATGCCCTCTGGCGATGTAACGGTAACAGCGACTTACACAGGTGGAGGCGGTGGAGGAGACTACTGTACGTCCTCAGGCGGCAGTTCTAATTATGAATGGATATCTGGTGTGCACATAGGTTCCATGAGCAATACATCGTCTTCCTCAGGGTATAGCGATTTTACGAATAAGACCCTGAGTGTTTCAGCCAATGAAACGGTGACTGTAAGCCTGACCCCTGGTTTTTCCGGAGGTTCCTATACGGAGAGCTGGAAGGTCTGGATAGACTA
>Ga0272441_10011257_pt1 | contig 13315 bp, 8 predicted proteins | sample SSMProp6N_FD_193582 | JGI IMG/M metagenome (GOLD analysis project Ga0272441, IMG submission 193582) | Marine sediment archaeal communities from Little Sippewissett salt marsh, Falmouth, MA, United States - SSM-Prop-6N | ecosystem: Environmental > Aquatic > Marine > Wetlands > Sediment ... | reverse complement strand
ACACATTCGCTTGTGCTCGCGATTGAAGGACTGCGTGTAGACGCCGTTGAGGTGTCTCATGCCGCGTGACAGATTGGCCTCCGGCGTCTCAATGAGCAGATGGTAGTGGTTGGGCATCAGACAGTAGGCGTGGCACAACCAGCGATACCGTTCTACCGTGTCCCCGAGGATCTTCAGAAACAGCGTTCGATCCGCGTCGGCGAGATAGATGTCCTCCCCAGCGTTACCACGCGACGTGATGTGGTAAACAGCTCCCTCGAATTCGATGCGCAATGGCCTAGCCATACGGGTATCCTAGCACAGGCAACATCAAGAAACAAGACCTGACCCCGAACGAACCGAACCCAACCCAACTGAACAAGAGCCACCACTGAGCGACGCATTCCGCTAGTACTCCCTATCCCACCGGCTCGGGGAAATGACCATGATTGATCGACCGGACTTCCCGGCGATTTCATCGCGGTAGTAATCGCCGTCTGGAGAATCAGGCACGAAGACTACGACAGCATGCGAGGATTGGTAGCAAGAGAGCAATTCATCGACTCGATCACGGGCGAAGATAGTCAACGTTCGCGTCCTTCGCCCCTTCACAACCTCGATCAACGAGATCTCATCTTCCTTACGCAACAACAGATCTGGCTGAGCGTTGTCATGTTCTGCCTGTTCCTGGACCACGATTGCTTCGTCCATCGCGGATACGAACCCTGCAAGGCGTCCGATTATCTCAACCTCTCTGATCGATGGCATCTCTTCTCTCTGCCGCATTCGAGAATCCAGGAATAGCTCAACCAGACTAATTACCTGATCGCGGAAACTGAGGTTCTCGTAGGAGTCAAGCTCATCGCTCAGCACACCACGCTCTTGCCTAGTAGCCTCCTGCTCTGTCTTGGCGCTCACGACCTCCGTGATCTGGTCAAGCAAAACAGCGGCGAATGTGGAGACGCTCATGATGGCAATCAGGGCCTCTTGATCGCTGAACGTCATCGTGTGGTCGTGAGTTGCGGGGTTCCTCCAATCCTGACGGTAGTTTGCGAACAGCACGCGCACTCGTCTCGCGAGCACACCACCTTCTGAGAACTCCTCCTCGATCTGGTATGACGACACCTTGGTGGGGTCTTTTGACAAGAGCGCCCTGTATGCTTCCTTCAGCATGCCTTCAAAAGCCTGATTGGTTCTATATACGACGTCATTGAGAAGCTCTCGGTCCTGCAATTCACGCGCGTCATTGAAGTGCTTTTCAGCGCGTCGGATGTGCCGAATAGCAGCGGTTACACCTCGTGCTGTCACCTCAGGAAGGGAATTGGCATTTTGCTCAATCAGATCAAGTATGTCCATTGTGCGCCTTTCATCTTGATGGCGTCGAGAGAGCCTGGACTGACACCGCTGTCACGGCTTCGCTCCTTCGTATGTCAACGCAAACACAGTATCGGTCAGCCATCGCCGGAACGACTCGTTGTCACTGAACTGCTTGAAGAGCTCTGTGTCATCCTTCAGCAACGCCGTCATGACGCGCACAAGCGCCTTGTCGTGCTCGATGCGAGCATTCTGCTTGTCGGAGTTCTTGATGGCGTTTCTGTAGGCATTGTCAGCAGACACCCGCTGGGGGATGTCCTCGGTAATAAGCTTGTGGACGCGATCCTTGTCAGTCCAATCGATGTTGCCGAACTGCTCGTTAAATGCACGAAGGATATTGCTCAGCATGTCCATCTCGGGCTCCGGTTTGCCACCCGGCCCGCCAATGGGAATTGATCCAATCGTTCCATCTTCGTCGGGGAGTTGAATCTCCAGGGTCCTCATCTTCTCGACGCGGTAGCTATCCATGTCGATTGCGTCGAGAATCCCACGGGAGAGATCCTCCTCCTGGGGAGCCGGGAGCTTAGGAACGAGAAACGCCAAGAACGTGGAGAGGATCTCCCATTCCTCATTCGTATACGGGAGGACAGATGCGAGGAAGTTGTACGTCCTGACGAAGATCTTGGACTTGCCCTTGAAGGAGACCTGCTGATTCTCATCAAGATCCTGGTTGTAGCGAGCGACGCACCCATCGAGGATCGGATCGAGGCGTTCGCGGCTCTCTCCTTCGAGATACAGGCGCACAAGCTCTTGAACCTCCTCGGGCATGTAGACCTGAGCACCGTCTAGTTCTGCCTTTAGATCGTGCAGCTTGTTGGGGTCCGTCTCCTCGCTGAGGATTGTCGTTCGGTAGTATGGCTCGAACGCCTGTTGGATCATCTCGGCTTCATTCATGAAGTCCAGCACGAATACGTCGTGCTTCTTCGGATGTGCGCGGTTCAGTCGCGACAGAGTCTGCACGGCCCTGATACCTGAGAGCACCTTGTCGACGTACATCGTGTGAAGAAGAGGTTCGTCGTAGCCGGTCTGGAACTTGTCGGCGCATACGAGGAATCGATACGGGTCCTCCCGGATCATGTCCGCGATCTTGCCGCTTGGGAAGCCGTTCATCGAGCTCTCCGTGACCTTGCTTCCACCGTAGTCATGCTCACCCGAGAACGCCACGATCGCTCGATACGCGCTCTTGGACTCTTCGAGGTACTCACGGATCGCGTGGTAATACTGAATCGCGCGATCTATGCCGCTGGTTACGACCATCGCCCTGGCTTGCCCACCGATCTTGCCGAGAGCCATGACTTGCTCGTGGAAGTGATCAACCATGATCTCCGCCTTGAGGCGTATCGCATGGTCATTCGACTCCACGTAGCGGCGGAGCTTCTTCTTCGCCTTCTTCGTGTCGTACTCGGGGTCACCCGTAACGGTCTTCACGAGACGGTAGTAGCTGTGCACCGGCGTATAGTTCGCGAGCACATCGAGGATGAACCCCTCCTGGATTGCTTGCTTCATTGTGTAGCTGTGGAATGGGCGATGCGGTACCTTCCCGTCTACTGGAGGCAACGACTCTCCGAAGATTTCAAGCGTCTTGTTCTTGGGAGTGGCCGTGAACGCGAAGTAGCTTGCGTTCGTCAGCATCTTGCGTCCTTCCATGATTCGGTTGATCTGATCCTCGAAGGTCTCCGGTTCTTCCTCCGATGCGGTACCGGACAGCGCCATGCTCATCTTCGCCGCGGTACGCCCACCCTGGCTGGAGTGAGCCTCATCGATAATGATCGCAAAGGTGCGCGATTGCTGATCCGTTGCGATCTCGTCGTACACAAATGGGAATTTCTGGATCGTGGTGATGATGATCTTCTTGCCGCTCTCAATGAACCTGCGCAGGTCCCCTGACTTCTCGGCGGCGCCAATCGTGGCACTTACCTGTGCATACTGCTTGACTGTGTCGCGGATCTGCTTGTCCAGAATGATGCGATCGGTCACGACGATGATTGAATCGAAAACATCCCGCTCGCCCCTCCGAAGGCCGATCGACTGGTGCGCCAGCCACGCGATTGAGTTTGACTTGCCGCTTCCGGCAGAGTGCTGAATGAGGTACCGCTTGCCTGCGCCAGTTTCCGCGACATCCGAGAGAAGCCGGCGGACGACATCCAGCTGATGATAGCGAGGGAAGATCTGCTCGCGCCGCTTCTTCCCCGTTTTCTCGTTCTTGACCTCGACAATCTGCGCATAGTTCTCGAGGATGTTCGTCAGACTCCGCGGCTCAAGAACTTCCTTCCAGAGATAATCCGTCTTCAGTCCGGAGGGATTGACGGGATTCCCGGCACCATCGTTGACCCCCTTGTTGAAGGGAAGGAACCAAGAGGACTTGCCCTGGAGATGCGTGCACATCCGCACCGCGGCGTCGTCGACAGCGAAATGCACCACACAGCGGCCGAATTGGAAGAGCAGTTCGCGTGGGTCCCGGTCACGCATGTACTGCTGAACAGCGTCGTCAACGGTTTGCTTCGTCAACGAGTTCTTTAGCTCGAACGTCGCGACGGGAAGACCGTTGATGAATAGGCAGAGGTCAAGGGCCAACTGTGTCTCGTCACGGCTGTAGCGAAGCTGCCGAGTGACGGAGAATCGATTCAGCTCATATCGCTCAATCGCCTTCGGATTGTCCGTGGACGGCGAGCCGTAGAAGAGATCCATCGAGTGCGGGCCATGCTTCACACCATGGCGCAACACGTCGATGACGCCACGCTTCGTGATCTCGCCCTGGAGCCGAGCGAGGAAGTTACGGCGCGTGGGGCCGTCGTTCTCCAAGTCGAATGACTCAACTACATCCGGCTGCGCGGCCGTCAGGAACTCACGCAGATGGTGAAGATCAATCGCGTACTCCTTGTCGTAATCGGCAGAGGAGCCAAGAACGTACCCTTCGCCACCGTAGGCAGCGGGCGGATAGGCTGTGCGATCGTTTGCGCCAAGCCCTGCTCCACTGGGGAGGCCCGTCAGAGCGGAGACAATCAGATTCTCAAGTCCCTTCTCGCTGGTGTCAGTCGGCATCTGATGTGTCTCCTTTCGCTCGACCCATTACGTGAGAATCAAGTATTGGGCAAAATCTGGAACATGCATAAACACAGACGTCTGTGATGAGCACGAGGGTGCGTGAGCACGCTCTATCAAGTACCCATCAAGTACCGAGATCATGTCTATCTCCCCTCTTTCGGCTCGACTGCCCACCACGGTATATACTTCATCAACTTGGGTGCTGCAGCAGCATCGTAGGGACAGATCGCCTTCGATTCGACTGCCTCGCGAATGAGCCGGGATACAGTTGAGCGATTGTGTGCCTCGATACCAAAGCGTTCCCGAAGCGACGAATTGGTCAAGTAATCGCGCATTACGTATTTCAGACACGCGTGAAGGTAACAAGCACGTACGCGATCCTCCTTATCCATTTCCGTCAACGGCTTGTGGGCAAACAGAACGGTTCTTGTGAAGCCCTCCGGAGCCTCGAAAATCGGAGCTGGAAGCTGGAAGAGCTCAACTTGGAACACAACCTTATCGATTCCGCTTCCTCGCTCCTCACATATGCGAAGACGTCGCATCAACGAAGCGAGCACATCGTTTCGGGATTTCGGGGGCGTATCTACGAAACGCTCGGTACTAACCAAGGGTTCACCAGGATTTGTGATCTCAATGCGATCCGCGAAGATTTCTATCATAGGACCGGCTCCCTTCACGAAGAAGTCCTGGTGAATCAGGGCATTTGCCACTAGCTCTCGCACTGCTAGCGGCGGAAACATCGGCACACTCTCCCGGAGTGCCTGCCCGATTACTTCGTTGGCTGGCAAGAGATCATTGATGTACCCGACGAGCCCTTCAAAACCGCTTGCGTACCCTCTAACACCCTCTTGCTCACGCAAGGCTTCCATCCTGCTCTCGTCGCGATACTGGACCACGCGAGTAGCCTTGCGCTTGAGTTGAGCGAAGTCACTCAACCTTCTGGCGAAGAGGATTGCTCCGAGGTTCGTGATGCACCAACCACCAGCATCACTGCTAACAATCAACTGATCGTCACGAAGCGCCCCAAGGATTCCATCTCGATTCGCGGGCAACGGCTGCTCAAGCAGATCGAAGTAACTCGGGTAGTCGAGTAGCTTCAGAACCTCTTCATCAGAGGCACGCTCGGCTGCCTGAAGATCCTCGAATGGAGTCTGGTCGAGAATTCGCCAGAGCTCGCGCTCGCGTTCAGGTGCCTCTTTCAGGGGCTTCTTCACTTCTCCGACACGTATGAACGCTTGGCTCCTGAATCGTACTGGATGGCGAAACGCGCGACTGATCTCCAGAAGGACAACAGGCAACTCCTCGAGTACGAACTCAAAGAAGCGGAAGTGGATTCTTGGTGCCAAGGAAGCTAGCAGCCAAGTCTCCAGGGGTTCGTTTCCCTTCTTCTTTACGGAAGGTGAGAATGTCGTACCAATGATCTCATGAGTCTCGTTCTCGATGCCCCAGACGAGATATCCAGACGCCTTGCCGTTCAGTGCTGCTGAGTTCGCCAGTGCCGAAATATACTCGCCAATCTCGTGAGGGTTGCTGTTGTTTCCCTTGAACTCCAGCCACTCGGTCTCACGAGGCAGACTGCATAGCTCCCTTACGAGGCCTACAAGATATGCATTGTCGCGATCGGCGCTCACAGTGGAGCCTCCGGCGAGTTCCCTGTTGTCCGAGCTGCCCGATGCTCCGCTTCCAAGCCCAGCCAGATGTTGGCGGGCACGTCCGTGGCTTTCTCAAGTCGCCCGGCCAGAGCCTGTGTGAGAGGCGTGTTCCCGGCCAGGAGCGCATCCAGTTCACCGGCGACGAGGCCCAGCTGTCTTCCCAGCGTGTTTCTCTCTAGTCCAAGCTCATCCATGACTTCAAAAAGGTACTCTCCAGGTGGAATCGCAAGATCCGAATGAGCTTGAGATGGCGTGTTTCCTGTCTCCTTTCTGGTTTCAGTCATCATCGTGCTCCTGATCGTGATCGTCTTGGTCAGTCACCTGATCCATCTCAATCTCAAGCATCTCGTCAAGACCGTCGTTCGATTCAGGGTCCTCCGGCTCGTCCGGAAGGGATGCAGCGGCTTCGCGGACATCGAGCTTGCCGGTGACGACATCGGCGATCAAACGGGTCCGGTACTCGCTGAGGAGTTCGATCTCGTGGGTGGTCCGCGTGGCGGCGGTGTCGATGGCACCGGCCGCCTGGTCCAGGTATTTGACGATGTTGGCTTGCTCGATAGGTGCAGGACACGGAAAAGCCACCTTCCTAAGCCGAGTCATTGGGATTCTCAGGCGAACCGTGTTCAGCTTGCCCGTGGACTTCGATTCAATGTACATGATGCCGTTTCCTAGCCCGAACAGGCTTCGTTGGAGTTCAGCGTCTTGGAAGACTGCATTGAAGTACTCGACGAGATCGCTGTCCTTGCGCGGGCGCAGCATGTAGTACACGGGGCTGACCGCCCCGAAGTAGTTCGACAATCCTACCGAGCCCACAACAACGTTCATGCTGTTGACGACGATATCACCTGGGTAGGCGAGCATATACGCCGAAAGGTCTCCTTTGGCCTTGTTGCCTCCAGTCTTTTTCTCCGAGTATGGGATGACGCCCCTGTGAAGACTGAGGGATAGGATGTCCGTTGTCTTAATTGGGTCGTTTTTCTCTTTGCGTTGTTGCAGCACACTGCCCAGAGGCAGCAAGTTCCAATGCTCTGGAACCTCGCCGAGCCACTCGATGCCGGAGGGTTTGTAGGCGGGGTACGGCTTGCCGGTGCGGACGTCGATCTGGCCGGTGACGGCTTGATGGATGATGGCCTGCTTCTGCTCTTCCAGCAGCTTGATCAGCTTCCGCTTCGCCCGAATGTACCGCCGTATCCGCCGATCGATGTAGTCGATGAATCGAACGATGGCAGTTTGCTCATCACCGGACGGAATGACGATTGGCATGTACTTGAAGTCTGCCCAACTAAGGTTCTGCCGCAGGCCCGATCCGTAGCCGTAAAGCACCTTGCTGAGGTCGTAGGTGTTCAGGAACTGATAGCCATACTCATTGGCCAACTCACCGGTAGGTCGCAGACACATGTATGCTGACGTGATGATCCCGCGATCACGGACATGCCCTACGCGGAGGCTCGTTCTGTCATTCTGCAAGTCTGTGGATCGGATGATGATGTCGCCCGGATCAACGATCTGATAGGTCTCAAACGATTCCGGAACAAGGCCGCGGAGCTTCTCTTCCGGTTTGACGATGATCCGACCGTAGCTGAGAGATAGCACTCGGCTCTCCCGCAAGCCCTCGTTTCTGATGAGCTTCGTGCGCAGGACAGCGCGTCCTGGCCTTATCCTCCAGTGCTCTGGCACATCCCCGAGCCAATTGACGCCGGAATCCTTCATCTCAGGATAGGGCTTGAGGTCGGCGGTCATGCCTCCTCCCCTTCGCCGTCTTCCTTCGCGCTCTGAGGCCCGGCCTGCCAGTCCTTGGCGACTTGCTCCCAATCCGCGCTACGTGAGATGAGCTTGCCCTGCTCGTCTTTCCCCACCCACACGCCCCAGAACTCGGGGTCGTCGGAGCGAGGCTGCTGTGATTTGGGCAGGTCGTTCATCTTCACGAGCACTGGCAGCTCCGAGGCCCATCCAAGCAGAATCGCACTCTGGGACGGCAAGGACGGAAGTTCGCGGAGCAAGCCTTTCAGATTGTCTGGAACCAGTCGGTGGACCAATTCCTGGTCGCGATCGTTGCTGATCCGGTGCAGAAGGAAGGTGTTACACTGCGACAGAACCGTTGGGGAAAGCTCCGATGGACGCTGTGAAGAGAGGATCAGGCCGAGCCCGAACTTGCGGCCTTCACGTGCAATGCGCTCGAAGACCTGACAACAGACCGTTGCCGCGTCCTCGTTCTCGATGTCCTCCTTGTAGCGCCTAATGAACGTGTGCGCCTCTTCCATCACCAGCACTGTAGGAAGCGTCTCGCCGTTCAGGTTGACGTAGCGCTGGAGTGCCTCGAAGGTCATGCGGGCGATCACAGCCGTGACGACATGGACGACCTCGGTAGGGACGAGGGACAAATCGATCACAGAGACGCAGCCGCCTTCGGCAGCATCCCCGCCGACATACTCCGCCAGCCATCCGTCCAGTGTCGTACCCTGCGCATCCCCCAGGATCGGCTTCATGCGAGTATCACTAAGCAGGGCACGGATCCTGACCAGCAACGTCTCGACATGTTCGGTCACGTTGAGCATCTCCGCCGACGCTTCGAGGCTACGAAGCAGTGACGCGCCATCGAACGGGACCGGTGCGTCCACATCGGCTGGAAGGATGTCCGCCTCGGTACCGCCGAAGGCAGAGTGCGTGTCGCTCGTGGTGGTGAGAAGGTCCGCAACCTCCTGGCGGGTGAAGTCGTAGTGCGGGTACTGAACCCGGCGCGGAACGCAAAGCGCCTCGATCTTCTCGATGAGCGCCTGAAGCTTGGTTCGCTTATCGCCAGTGAAGGAATCTACATCCGGCTCAAGCCCAGACTTCCACTTCTCCAGCTTCTCGAAGAACGACTTCGGCTTCGGGAACGCGCCCCACGGGCCACCCGCGTTCTGCTCGATTCGGATGGTCGTGACGAGTGTACGGAGGAAACGGCGGATCTCGTGGCTTGCGTCTACGGGCGGTGTGGTCTGGCCATCGCGTACATAGCGGAGCGCGTGCATGAGGGTTGGTCGTTGCGTCTTCGAACTCGCCTGCGTGAACGAGCACCACTCGGCGCTGTTCCAGAACCACAGCGGCACCTTGAGCTTCTGCTCGCCTTCGCCGGGGTTCACCTTGAAGACGCGCACCCGCACCGTGGAATCATCCCTCGGAAACGCCCGCGAATACTCTCCGTTCGGGTCGAGTATGACGAAGCGGGCGTTGGGCGTGCTTCCGCGGGTCTGTTGAGCCTGTTCGAGGCTCCAGCGGATCAGGCCAGCTACGGAGCAGGACTTTCCGCTACCGGTGTTACCGAGGACGGCGAGATGCCGCCCGAACATCCTGTTCGGATCGACACACACACGGGCGTCACCGGCCAGCGAGCTTGTGCCGATCTGAATGCGTCGAAGTTCACCAGACTCGACGATCGAGCGGAGCTGCGCGTCCGTGGGCAGCACAACGGCGGTACCGACCGAAGGCAAGGTGTCGGCACCGCGTCGGAATACATAGCGCTCGTCAACTTGAGTTGTCCGTAGCGTGCCGAGCGGGTTGAGGCTCAGTCGGCGCAGCGGATAAGGCAGGTCCACGAGGCCGAAGTCCTGCATGCCTCGCCTCTTAGGGAAGGGCGATCGCTCGATTGTCAGCCACTCGGTCTGGCCTACGAGAAAGCTGTCGTCTACAGGGATCAGCAGGTAGCCGTTGACCCGGGGGAAGGGCCGGGGCCCACCCGCATTCAGCGCAACCGACTCCGGCGCTTCGATGTCGAGGCCAACCTTGATCTCGTCTGGTGAGACGAATTCCACTGTGCCGATCCGAAGATTCTCGGCCTGCTCGAAGGGAGCCTGGCTCATGGACTCTGACCTCCTTCTTCGGTACCAATCTCATCCGCCGGCTTGCCGTTCCCTTCGCCAGTGGTCCACCTCGCCTTCAATAGCTCGGCCATGCGGAATGTGGTGCGGTCGATAGCCGGCTTCGGCAGGTAGTGGTCAACGAGTGTCCTCAGGTCGCCGAAGTGATCGCCAATCAGCAGGGTGGCCTGCGCGTGTCGGCCGAGCGTCTCGTAGGTGCTCATGATCCGGCCAAGCGGGTCGTCGCGCGAGATCACGACCAAATGAGTCGACGGGATCGTCAACATATCCGCGAGCACCCGATTGATGTGGTCGTCGCCGAAACCGTAGCCGTAGCTGATGACGGTGCTATTGGGCCGACAGATTGCGGCGGCGAGGTCCCGAGACAGCTCAACGTAAGGGTGGGCCGCGGTCTCGCGATCTTTCGCCGCGTTCGGGTAGATCATCAGACGCAGCGCATTGGCGCCATGGACGTTGGCCGCCGCGAGGTAGGGCTTCGTGTCCAAGGCACCGAACGGAAGCCCGATCCTGCGAATTGCTCGATCGCAGTCGACCCAGTCGACCGAGCCGTGCAACTTGGTGTAGTGAGCGACACCCTCCAGGTAGCGCGGTTCGCCTCGGATGCCAGGTGGGTTGTAGTGGAGATCGACGTCGAGGCGCGATGCGCGGAAGACTGGGGCCAGAGTGCCGACGAAGCGGTCCATCAGTCTCAACCCCGCGACATCGGCGCCCGCCTCGAGGTAGCGGTCGTAGTTGGTTGTGAAGAGATGCAGCCGTTCGCGCGTGCCGGATCGGCTTGCGAAGCTCATGAGAAGACTGACAAGGTAGTTGAACGCCTCCTCCCGTCTGTCGGCGGGCGCCGAGACAAGGTCACGTTCCCCTTCGAGAATGGAGTTGGCGAACGAGTCGAGGGCGCTCTCCAGCCGGTTTCGCAGCGCACTGATCTGCTCTTGCTCCTTGGAGTCGTTCCCAGCGGTGGAAGCGATGATCTCCAGGCCACGAAGAAGTTCGGATGCAGCGCGGATCTGGTCCTCGAAGTTCCCATCACCTCGTCCGACGGCCTTCGCCGCACGCGTCGTCTCCGCGTTGATCTCCTCGTTTAGAACGTCAAAAGCGATCGTGCCCATCCCAGGACCTGGTTTTCCTGTCGCGATCCCGTGGACGGCATGCGTCAGACCGGATCCGATGAGAAGAGACAGGTGTTCCGATTGGACGAGCGCAGTGAGCCACGGCTCGATCCGTGGTCGGAGCTTCTCCGAACCGAAGGCTTCGTCAGCCTTCGCCCATGAGCACGAACTTCCATCCGCCAACTTGAATGGTTTCGCCGGATCTGAAGCTCCGCTATCGAACTCGAGGAAAAGCGGTGAGGGATCATCGCGGGTCTTAAGTATCTGACCGCCACCGTTGGGCTTCTCTTGGACGTCCTCAATCTCCATGCGTTTCCTCCCCTAGAATCTCATCCAGCAGCCCTTCCGTCTCCTTCTCGACGGCGAGGATGTCGGCTCGGATCTCCTCGAGCGATCGGAGCGGCTGCGGCTTGTAGAAGAATCGGTTGAAGCTGATCTCGTATCCGATCTTGACGCTGTCCGGGTCATACCAGGCATCGGGCGCGTAGGGGAGCACCTCACGCCGGATGAACGCCTCGATGCCGCCATCTTCTAGCAGCGGAATCTGCTCGGTGTCGCGAAGATCGGCGTCTGGTTCGTACTCGACGACAGCGGGCTTCCCGCCAATCGTCGTCTCGAAGAGTCCGCGCAAGGGATCGGCGGCGGCGCCCTTCTTGTGGATTTTCCTGATGACTGGCGGGGCATCCTCATCGCGCTCGGCGGTCTCTCGGAGCTTCTTGATCTCGGCGGCCTTGTACGTGCGATTCGGATCACTACCTACCAGGCGCAGCGGCCTCTCGACGGCGATCTTCCAGAAGCCGAACGCTTCGTTCGGGAAGATCTTCGACTCCTCGGTCTCCTCGAATGCAAGGAATGTCTGGCAGATACGGTCGATGTCGTCATTCGATAGCTCACAGTTCTTCTGGCCGAGATTCTTCCGCAGTGGCGTGAACCACTTGGTGGCATCTATCAGCTGGACCTTCCCACGCCGAGGCTCCGGCTTTCGGTTGGAGAGAACCCAGATATAGGTTGCGATTCCCGTGTTGTAGAACATGCTAAGTGGCAGAGCGACGATGGCTTCGAGCCAGTCGTTCTCGATGATCCAGCGACGAATGTTGCTCTCTCCCTGTCCTGCGTCTCCCGTGAACAGGGAAGATCCATTGTGGACCTCGGCCACTCGGCTCCCGAGCTCGGTCTCATGCTTCATCTTCGAGAGCATGTTCGCCAGGAACATCATTTGTCCGTCGTTGGATCGAGTGATGAGCGAATACTCAGGGTCGTCGGCATGCGACACGATGAAGCGCGGATCGGTCATGCCCTTCTTGCCACCCATTCGTTCGATGTCGCTCTTCCAGCTCTTGCCATACGGAGGATTTGAGAGCATGAAGTCGAACTCTCTCGACCGGAAGGCGTCGTTGGAAAGCGTTGAGTACTCGGGGCCACCGATGATGTTGTCAGCAGCCTCACCCTCTCCCTTGAGGAGGAGGTCCGCCTTGCAGATTGCGTAGGTCTCCGGATTGATCTCCTGCCCGTAGAGGTGTGTTGCGACTTCCTTCTCATGTTCGGCGGCGAGTTGCGTGAGAGTGTCTTCTGCGACCGTGAGCATGCCGCCAGTGCCGCAAGCACCGTCATAGAGGAGGTATGTGCCCGATTCGATCTGGTCCGCAATGGGCAGGAAGACGAGTCTGGCCATCAACCGGACCGCGTCACGAGGGGTCCAGTGCTCGCCCGCTTCCTCGTTGTTCTCTTCGTTGAACTTCCGCACGAGTTCCTCAAAGATTGTGCCCATCGCGTGGTTATCAAGGCCGGGTAGACGGATCTCTCCATCGGCAGCTCGCACAGGCTCAGGCGATAGATTGATCGACGGATCGAGGAACTTCTCAATCAAGCTGCCAAGCGCATCCGCCTTGGAGAGACGCGGAACTTGATGGCGGAAATCAAAATTGTCGAGGATCTCTTGGACGTTCGGGGAAAAACCATCGAGATAGGCCTCAAAGTCAGCCTTCAGCTGCTGTTGGCTCGCACGGGACCGCAGATCGCGAAGCGTGAACTTCGACGTATTGTAGAAGTCCTGCTTTGCAGCGTCCCGCAGCGCGCGATCCTGATTGGTGATCCCCGCCTTGTCAAGGCGCTCCTTCATGTCAAGGACAGCCTGCTTCGTCGGCTCCAGCACGGCGTCGAGCCGACGGATCACGGCCATTGGAAGGATTACGTCACGATACTTGCCGCGGACATACAGATCTCGAAGAACATCACTAGCGATACTCCAGATAAAGCTGACGATTGCGTTGTGCTGTGCTTGATCCATCGTATGTGCCTACCC
>Ga0272441_10011256_pt1 | contig 13317 bp, 7 predicted proteins | sample SSMProp6N_FD_193582 | JGI IMG/M metagenome (GOLD analysis project Ga0272441, IMG submission 193582) | Marine sediment archaeal communities from Little Sippewissett salt marsh, Falmouth, MA, United States - SSM-Prop-6N | ecosystem: Environmental > Aquatic > Marine > Wetlands > Sediment ... | reverse complement strand
CATGTACAAATCCACCTGCCCGTAGTACCCGCGATACGTCTGGCGTCCGGGCACGATATTGACGGTGGCCATGCAGAGGAACACGCGTTTGCCGGGCGCATAGCCGCGGGGATAACTCAACCAACGGAGCATTTCCAGCGTGTTCTTGTCGCTGGCCGTGAGCGTCAGCAATTGCTGGAGGTTGAGCGTCAGTGGCCCCTCGTAGCGCTCCAGACCTTCGCTCAGCGCCTTGCCGACGGCTCCGAGTGCGAGTCGACGGCTTTCCTCAATCGGCTTGGCGGTAAGCAGCTTGGGAGGCATGGGGCCAGGCCCGGTCCCGCCCGTGACCGCCATGCCGGTGAGAGCCGCCGCCTGGCGACCTTGCGTGACAGCCGAGAGTGCCTTGTCACGCGCTGCCGGGCCGGTTTCAGCTAATTCGGTGGTGGCAGCCCGCGTAAACGGCTCGACCTCCCTGATCCCCCCCTCGACCGCAGCCTTGTGATCGTCCGGCTTGTCGGCGAACGCCTTGGTCAACTCATCGCGCGCCGCCTTGAGCCTATTGCTCAGGTTCTCCGCGAGGCTGCGTGCCTCTTCACCGGCGATCTTGGCGGCACCAGCAACTTCAGCAGACTTGGCCGAAGCGGCTCGCTGTTCGAAGGGAAGTTGGGCGATGGCACTTTCAGCGTCGAGCGCACCATCGATAGCGCCCTTGGCGCAGTGGGCGAAACTCGTGGCGGCGCTCTCGAGCGCCGTCAGCGCAGCCGTCAGATGGCTATCCGCTTCGTCGCGATGCGTCTTTTGGACGCTCTTGTCACCCTCTTCCTTTATGACCTCAAGAGCGGCTCGCGCGATGGCCAGGGCTTTGTCGGCCTCGGTCAGAGCGGCCACTCCCACCTGGTAGGCCGAATCACCGTAGTCGCTGCCCGCCGGCTGTACCCCACCCCCCAAACGCTGTCCCAGCGAAGCAAACGCGCGCTCAAATATGGCACGTTGTTCGTCGGGCAGGGCGCCCAGCAGCCCTTCGAATGCGGCAGCCATAAGCCCTTTCTTGAGCTCGCCGAGCAGCTTGGGATCCTCCGTGGCTTGCACCTGATTCAGAAGGTTCGCGATAACCTCCGCTCGGACGCTGATCTGCGCCTCAAAGGCATCCTTTTGCAGGATCCTCGAGAAACCTTCGATACGGTTGCGCTCGAAGATCTCGTTGCCCGTCAGATGAAGATCGAGTTCGAAACGCGGGTCCGGCTTGATCAACGTCGCACCGGAGATCGAAACGGTGCCCCACCTTTCGACGCTTTCGGCTACGCAATCCAGGTCGCCGCCTACGGATTGGCAGCCGACCAGGCAGGCCCACGTCGTCACAGACAGAGCAAAGCCGATAGCACTCCTGCCCATGGACATGGTACACCCTTCCCTTGCTTAGAGAATCCGGCCCCGAGAAAGCCCACTCGACAAGAAAGGCATTATCGAGTTAACAGATCGTGTGTGCGACCCGCGCGCCCTTATATAGCGTCTCACATCCTGGATTTCAACAGATGATTGCCTGAAAAATCGAAATTCTTCAGACAGCGCTTGCGGGGTGGCCTCACCGGGGTCTCCCCGCACCCAATGCCCACGGGGCGGCTTGAAGCCGTACACTCGCTCAAGCGTTCCAGGCGCCGTGCCCCGGAGCCCGCAACTCCTTTATTGTGCCTTAGTTAAGGTGATTTGCTCGGTCTCGTCGGCGAGGGCACATCAGCTCAGATCGCCTCACCTCGCTGACCGCCTCCCCCCGTCCGCCGCCCTTCTGGCCTACAGCCGCAGCCGCGACCTCTCCGGCAACTCGCCCGCCGGCCCCAGCGACGGCGACATCTGCCTGGTCGACTTCGATCTGCTCGCCAGGAGTTTCACCGGGCCGAGGTAGCCCTACCGCGCGTCCCCAGCTCGATCGCAGTACACCTCAAGCAACGCCGTTGCGTCGCCCCGGGGCTTCCGCCAACTTACTGAGTCCCCGAGTTGCCCGACCGTTGCTCGGCGTACCGATCGTAGTACCGGGAGTACACGGCCCGGACATGCGCCGCTTCCTCCTTGTCCATCCCGTCGTACCAGGCGTGCTCGGGCTTGGCGAATACCTCCTGCGCGATGAGCTGTGTGAGCTGTTCGTCGCCATGCTTGTCGGCCAGCTCTTCCAGCTTCGGCAGGAACTTCAAATAAAAATGCTTGGCCACCTCGTAGCTGCCGTGCCAATGTGTGTAGTCCGGGCCCATCATCGACGCCCCATGCCGCATCCGCCTGCCCTCGTGATGCCACAACTCGAACCAGATCCACGTCAGCTCATGAGCAAACCCTTTGGCGTCAGGCTGGTTCAGGTAGCCCTTCTTGGTTACGTGAGCCATCAGCGTCTGTGCGGGACGGGCAAACTTCTCGTTGTACAGGCCGACCAGCGCATCGTACTGGCGGTAGAAGTTCTCGATGTGGCTGGTGGAATGGCACGCGGTGCAAACCGCCTTCATCGTGTTCCGCTTCGCATCCCACGGGACGTCCGACTTGACGATCTGCCCGGCCGTGTCGATCGTCGCCGTGTGCGAGGTCGTATGCGTGCTCAGCACCGGCCGCAGTGTCCAACTTATGCGCAATCCGACGTCATGGTTTGCGCCCACTACACCTTCTGCGGTCCTGTAGGCCGACATATGGCACGTCGCGCACGTGGGTGCCGCGGAGTAATCGTGACCGACCACCCATTCGGGGTCATCCAGGTTCATCTCCGCCAACCGGTTGTGGAACGAGATGCCGTGTTTGCTTTCGTTGTAGATCTCGAACTGCGGGTGGTCCGGCCCCATATGGCACTTGCCGCAGTTGTCCGGCTGGCGCGCCAGGGCCTTGCTGAACGAGTGTCGCGGATGGCACGCATTACACGTGCCCAGCGACCCGTCCGGATTGAACCGCCCCATCCCGCTGTTGGGCCACGTCTGGGGATCGATCGTCAGCCGCGTATTGGTCTTCGGGGCCTTGCCTGCATGCGGCTCCCACAGCATCTGCACCGCCGCAGCCATCCGCTGCGACATCTGCTCCTTGTAGGCAAGTAACCCCTTCAGATCGACCCCCTGCTCCTGCATGATCGCTTGCATAACTTCCGAAGACACGGTCTGCATGTCCAACTCGAACCGGGTGCCGTCTTCGAACTGCTTGCTGAACACCACCTGGCTGCCGTGGCACTGCTTGCACCCCAGCACCGCGTTTGGACCGCCCGCCACAAACTCACCGAGCATGTTGTCCTGCGAGTGCAGAATCAGCCCGGCCGTGTTGTGATGACTGGCCGAAAACTCCACGTTCTCTTTCGGGTGACAGGCTGCGCAGGTGGCCGGGCCAATGATCGAACTGACCAAAGCCCCCTCATGACTCCAGGCCGTCACCGCGCCCGGCTCAACACCGTGGCAGTCCATACACCCCACGCCCTTGGCGGCGTGGGCAGATATCGCCCACTGCCCGACCACGCCCGGCGACTCGACACTGTGACACTCGATGCAAGCTGCGCTGTCGTCTTTGACGATCGCTCCCAATTGCGCAACGGTCATCTGCTCGGGCCGCAGGTGTCGGCGCCGCTCCTGGTCGGCCACCATCAGAAGCGCCACGCAAAGCGCCAGGCCCAGAACAAAGATCACGACTCGCTTGGTGTTAAGCGACATAGCGTATTACTCCCCAGACGGCGCCGGTGCAGGCGCAATCTGCATCCCACGCGGTCGGCACAACCCACTCACTCCACCATGGCCTCCCACACGGTGAACCCCAGAAACCACAGGAAGCCCGTTATGCCCACGTACACGCTCAGCTCTTTGCCCGGTGCGACCCACTCCAACAAGCCGTCGATCCACGGCCAAAGCACCACCACCGCCAACAGCACCCCGGTCAACACCACGCTCACCTGCAAGGCCGTCAGCCCGAACAACCCGGGACACAACTTCAGCACCCGGAACTGGAAGTAGAAATACCACTCGGGCTTGATGTGGTCGGGCGTCACGTTCGGGTCGGCCTTGACCCCCAGACCGGCAGGAAACACCAGCGTCAGCAGCGTGAGCAGCAGCAACAGACCGGTGCCGACCATGAGCTCGGTCAACATGTGATCCGGGAAGAAGTTGAACTGCTTCGGCTCGTCCGGCGCCGACGGCTCGTCAAACCGCCGCTGCCGCACCAGCGCCACCACCAACACCACCGCCAACGCAATCCCCACGATCACCCACAGCACCGGTGCCGGTGACTCACCAAGCACCAGGTCACGCATCACCTTGCCGAGCGCGAAGACGCATCCAGCCAGCAGCAACAGCAGACCAGTGAGTCTCCCGCGCAGTAAGGCACACGCCGCATAGCCCAGTAGCAGAGCGATCACACCCCAGACCACTTGCGACGCCCGCGGCGTCAGCGCGTAGCCTATGAACTCAAAGCCTTTCCATCCGGTCGCCGCAACGGCCGCGACGACCGCGCCGGCCAATGCGACCATCGCCAGAAACCACGTTGCGCCGTCGCCGCGCCCCTGGCGCAGCAGAGCGCTCTCGAATTCGAACTCCGTTACACCGTGCAGTCGCACCATCGTGATGTGCAGCCCAAGCACGGCGATAAGCACGGCCGGCAGCACACCGATGTGCAGCACGTACAGACGAGTGAGCGTGGTCGGACCGACCTCGGGACCGCCCCGCAGAAAAGTCGCCATCGCCGAGCCGACCAGTGGAACCGACTCAGTAAGATTGGCCGCCACCGTCGCCCCCCAGAACGACAACTGCTCGTAGATCAGCGAGTATCCCGTGAACCCCAACGCCAGTGTCACACCCAGCAGCGCCACGCCGAACACCCAGTTGAGCTGCCGCGGATGCCGGTACGCATTCGTGAAGTACACGCGCAGCATGTGCAGGATCAAAGCCACGATCATCAGGTTCGCCGACCACTTGTGGATGCTGCGGACGAACCAGCCGAACGGCACCTGATAGGTAATCCGCCCGACGCTTTCATAGGCCTGTTCGGTGCTGGGCTGATAGTAGAACGTCAGCAGGATGCCGGTGGTGATCTGAATCAGCAGCAGGTAGGCCGGCGTCCCCCCCAGGCAGAACCACCATCGCTTGAGATGATGGGGGACCGGCTCGTTGGTCAGATCCCGCAGGCGATTCCAGTCCAGCGGGATCAGGGCCTCCCAGCCCGTGGCGCCCGAACCCGTTCGCCGTTCACCTGCGGGCCGGGCCGTCGGCTCGGTCATGTCAGCTCTCCCTGACCATGACGAACACGCTTTGCCCTCGCACAACCGTTTCCAGCGGCGTCAGATTCTGATTCGCCTCGGCGGGCGGCCCGCTGATCGCCACCCCACGCTCGTCGAAGATGCCCATGTGACACGGGCAGATGAACTGCTTTCGTTCACCGTCCCAGTGCACCCGGCAACCAAGGTGCGGACACGTATCCGACAGCGCCCGGAAACCGTCGGGCGTGCGGGCCAGTGCGTAGGTGTCGCCTTGCGGACCCTTGATGGTGCGACTCTGCCCTACGTCGAGTTGATCGATGGGCCCGACGAACATCTCGCGGTAGCGAACCTTGCCCCCCAGCGGCACGAGGTAGCGCATGAAATGCCACACCCCCATGCCATATCCGGCCGCCACGCCCACACCCATCAGGAGCGTGGCGACAAAGCCGCGCCGCGAGCGCACAGATTCCGCCAATCTCTCCGACATCCGAGGCCCCCACTATCTCCGACCTGCCCCAAGCTAGCAAGAATGCCTCAGTTTCACAAGAGTCGATCTGAACGCATCGGAGTCCGCACAGAGGGCAGCCTTTCCCCAATCGCTCGCCTGAAGTGCGGCGATAGCGGGCCCGCCCCAGCCTAGCCCACCATGTCTTCGCCCCCGTCGACGCAGATCACGTTGCCGGTCAGCCATTGCGTCCGTTCGTCCACGAGAACCGCGATCGCACGGGCGACGTCCTCGGGCGTGGTCAACCGGCCATGGGGATTCACACGCGTGGCGTATTCGATCATGTGCTGGTAGTCGGGAATTCTCCTCAGGCTGGGCGTATCGGTCACGCCGGCCTGAATCGCGTTGACCGTCACCCCCGCCGACGCCAGCTCCAGCGCCAACTGACGGACGTGGCTCTCCAACGCCGCCTTGGCCGAGGAGACAGCCCCATAGCTGTGCCACACTCGGTGCCCACCCGAACTGGTCATCGCAATTACCCGGCCCCCGCGACCCAGCAGCCCCGCGTGCACCAGGGCCTGCACCCAATAGACCAGCGTGTTGGCCATCAGGTGCTGCGTCATGTTCAAGCCCTTTTCGGTCAGCCACGTGGCGCGCGGTCCGCCGACGTAATTCTTCAACGTGCCGAAGGCGATCGAGTGCATCACGACACGGATCGGTGAGCCCTTCTCGGCAGCACCCTTCAAAGCTTCGATGCCGCCCAGACGCTCGATGATTCTTTCGACCACGATGTCGACGGTCTCGGGATCGCCCGCGTTGGCGTTGAAAAAGTCGGCTTCCGTGCCGGCCCGGCGAATCGCACGCTGGACCTCTTCGGCATTGGCCACCGTGTCCCGACGGTCGAAGTGCACCCCGAAGATGCCGTAGCCATTCCGCGCCAACTCAACCGCGGTCGCCGCACCGAACCCGCTGGACGAACCGAGTATCAGGGCCCAAGGCCCTTCGAACCTGCTCATCACTGCTGTGCTCCCTCTACCGCAGGCCGGCCGCAGTCTTGCGACGGCCCCCGCTTGGCGGCCCCGTTACCCGGTGTACCCAGACCGCGCCGGCAGGTTGCATGCATCGGTCGACGCTACTGGCCGCCTTCGTCGAACGACCGACGTAGCTGCACACTTGCCACAAACTAATCGGGAAAAATCGGGCGCCCGGCCGGATGGATGACCCGGCTCGCTCCCCGCGCCCTCGGCCCGTGGGCGCAGTCGCCCTTACACCACGTTCACACGCCGTCCCAGACGTCGCTTCCGGCTGATGATGCGCCGCCCGCTGGCCGTCCGCATCCGACTGCGGAACCCATGCCGCCTCCGACGCGTGATCTTGCTAATACGCCTTGGATAATGCATACGGCACCTCGCTGGCTGTCAAACGACGGTGTCCGACACTCACTCGCTGCCGATCGTCACGGACACCACCGCATACCCTACGTTGTCCTGCTCGTCGATCACTCGTACTGCGATCCGATGATCGCCCACATCCAGCGGTCCCACCCGGAAACGAACCTGCTCCGATTGCGAATCGAAGATCCCATCGTCCGGCAAGACCGCCGTCCACTTCTCGTTACTGTCCACACTATAGTGGCAGCGACTCACATTTGTCCAGTCGTCGCCCAGATCGGCCTGGATGTACACCCTGCCGGCCGCCAGCTTCGACGCTGCCAGATCCTTGATCTCGGGCGGCGAATTGTCCACCACGATCGTGTCACTGACGCGGCCCGCCGACAGGGCCGTCCGCGGCGGGTTGTCAGGCGTATCCTTCGCGACCACACGCACCTGATACAGCCCGTCCGCCACCGATCGCGTGTCCCAGCGATAAGGCGCCTTGGCCACGTCCTCAGCCAGTCGGATCCATCCACTTCGCTCCACCTCGCGGAAAAAGACGTCATAGACCAGCGTATCCCCGTTCACGTCGGTCGCCGCCCACTCGATCAGCCACACGTTTTGAGGCGATATGTCTTGGGCCTGCTTTGCGCCCGACTGTGCAGGTTTGGGCCGCTTCTTGACATCCGGCTTGGCCCGAAGGACGCGCACGATCGGAGGCCGATTGTCGGCCTGCCGCGCGATCTGCACCTTGTCGACCACCGGTGAAACCGCTGCATCGTCCGTCGTGAGCGTCAGGCGGTATTGCAGGAACCTCGCAGGCGTTAGCGGCACCTCGGCCGCCGCATCGGCTATCGGCAGTTCCGCTGTCCAGTCCGACCACAGCGATTCGACCACCTCGGCGGTATTCCCACATCGCAGCGCCAGGGTCACCCCCGTGCCCACCGGCCGATCCGCCCACACCCTCGCCTGGCCCCATCGCGACACGCGATCGCCATCCAACACGCGAGACACAAACGTTCCGCTTGCTGCATGCCCCGACGACATCAGGTGTACCCCACCCGGGTTGCTCGCCCCCACGGCAAGCGCCCCGTCGGCCTTGACGCACAAAGAAGACACGTGCGCACTGGCCAGCCGACGCAAAACCGACACTTCGTCGCGCCCGGGACGCAATCCGTAAATCCGACCTTCCTTGCCGGTGCCCGCGATAAGCTGCCCGTCGACCTCCGCCAGGGACAACACCATCATCGACTCACGCAGCACCTCCGTCACGAAACCCGATGCATCGATGCGGTACACCGCGTTGCCGCTCACCTTCTTGCCACGAGGCGCCTCGCTCGCCGGCGGCCGACCCATCTGAACGGGTCGCACCGGGCGCGTCGAGGCCGCACCGACGGCCTGAGTTCTCGATCCCTCATCCGACACCGATGCCGGGGCCTCCGGCTTACCACCAGGCCGCGGTTCCGGCGAGCGCCCCGGCTTGGCCTGCTCGGCCGCCGCCGTCCCCGCATACACCGCTCCATCCGAGCCCACCACAAGCGCACCGATCTCGTCTTCGATGGCGTCGTACAGCACGAAGCTTCTGCCGCTGACCGGATCGATCCGCAACACCAGGCCGCGCCCGTCGGTCCCCGCGTAGAGCGTTCCCGACTTGGCAACGGCCAGGCAAAGCAAATTCTCGTCCTCGCTATCGTGCACGACCTGCCATGCCCCGCCCTGCAACGCGAACAGCTTGCCCTCGGGGCCCGTCGCCGCATAGGCCGTGCCGTCGGGCGCCTGCACCATTGCCCACACGTAGCGCGCGCCGGCGAGCGACCATCGCGCCGGCTCGACGCCACCGGCCGGATCGATCGCGTAGACGGTCGCCTCCGGCCCGTCCACACCCGCAAACAACGTCCCCTCGGCCCAGAGCAGCGACCAGACGTTGACCTTCTCGCGGTCGGGAACCTTGAACAGTTCGCTTACCGCGCCGTCATGGATCTTGAGAACCAAACCCGATGGCCCGGTCCCCGCGTACAACGCGCCGTCGGCACCTTCCACCAGGGCGTGCACGTAGTCCACGTCGTCTCGAGCGGCAAACACCTCTTCGGCCGATCGATCGAGCAGAATCTGCCCCAGGCTGGTGCTGACGGTGTTCTCGAACTGCCCTTCCTCGAGTTGCTTCGGCTCGTTCTCGACCCAGTGCTCCGTCTTCACGGCTTCGGCCGAAACGCACAAGAGCATGGCGAGCACAACGGTCTCAATGAGTCTGGTCATCGTGTCACTCCATACCGTCCCGTCTGCAAAGCCGCCTGGCCGCTCAAAGCGGGGCAAGCTTGTCCACGGTGATTTTGAAACTGTGGGCCCCATTGACCATGAAGTCCGTTTCGTGAACGGCGACCACCGCATCGGTATACGGCGCTACGTCGCTGCGAGCGTCTCCCCTCAACAGGGTCACGCGACTCGACGGCAAGCGTGGCATCTCCAGACCGTCATAGCTTACCCCGCCGCGTCGCGTCACCAATCGCAGATAGACGCGATCCGCACGGATCGAGCCGATCAATCGAATCGCGTCGAGTAACTCGCGCAAGCTGCGCGCCATGAACAGATGCGGCTTCTCCTTGCGAAGGGCCTTCAGGTGCTCCTGCCAGCTACACACGGTCAACGGGTATACGCCTTCTGCCAGGTCTTCCGGAAGCTTCAGGGCATAGCGCTTCGAGAAGCGCGCACCGCGAAACATCTGCCACCCCACGTCCACCTCGGCGGTCTGGCCCGGGCGAAGCCTGTCACGCACCAGTTCGGCTTGCTCGATCGCTCCCAGCCGCGCCAACGACTCCATCTCTATCCGTGAGTCGATGCGCTCTACCCGCGCCCGACCGAATGGGCTGTGCGTCATCAGTGAGACCGGGGCGAGAAGATCTGAGCGCATGCCCCCCAACTGACGCTGACTGGTCATATTCTCGATGGTCACCTCCCCCAACCCCTCGAACCGCACCGTGTGACGATACCGCACGGTGTGCTCTTCGGGGGGCTCCTTGCGCGCGGTCGCGCTGCTCGTCAGCGCCGCCCCGAGCGCCACATTGGTGAAGTAGACGTGATCCGCTGCCTCATAGCCGTACCGCCGCACCGATCCGTCCTCACTGACCTCGACCACCATGGGAATGACGCGCGCCGACCGCCCCGGAACGCCCAACACACCCGTATACTCGTCGCGCACCAGCGCACCCACCACCTCCACCGGCCCGCCCAGCTTGAACGACCTGGCGATGGACGGAATGATGGTGTGGATCATACCGGTCGCCAGCGGCAACTCGATCTCGCCGTCGGCGCCCAGAGCGTGGCCGAAGGCCAATACTCCCGTCGGCAGCACCTCGGTCGCCGTGCCCACCACCGTCAGGCTCATATCGCCCTGCAACACCGCGACGCACAGGACCGCCCCGGGCTCCAGCCGTACCTGGCCAATGTTCCCATCCGCCCGGCCACCCGCGGCCGCCAACGGCACGAGATTCGTGCCCGCCACCTTCTCGCGCAGCCATGACAGAGCGGCAGGCGAGCCACCCGCCGCCACCAGCGGCGCCTTCAGCGGCATCAAGCCGCCCAATCCCTGCTGAGAGCCCTGCCGTTGAGTTGCGGGGTCGTGTTCCCGTTGCGGTTGAACGATGGCGAAACGACTGTCCGGATCCAACGTCGATGGCCACACCCCACCGGCGGCAGCCCGGCCCGGTGTGTCGACTACTTCCATCATGCCGGCGATCGGCTGCACTCCGGCAACGGCCTCTCGTTGGAACAGCCAGGCGAACGCCAGCGCGCCGATCAGCTTCAACCGCCCGTCAGACGGGTCGCGGAGGTAGATCGGCGAGCCGCTCATGCCTCCTGCCACGCCCGTACGCTGCATCCGCGAGTCCGTGCACCGGATCAAAACCATGTCCCGGGCGGGCTCCACGTTCCGCATGACCGACAGGACTTCCACGTCGAAGGCCTCAGGCGTGGTACCGGCCATCACCGTCTTGCCGATGCCGGTCATCCCGGCACGGATCTGGTCGGTATGCATGTACCGTGTGCGATCCAGCTCGCCCGGACCCACGGCCACCGCACACGGCAGCCAACACGCCAGGATCATCGATGCATACGTCATGGGGTATCATCCTCGTAAGGCCTTGCCTTCATCGTGCTTATGGTAGCCATCTACCCCGTTCTCCATCAAACGGCAACTTCGGCCCATGCCATACGCCGCCCACCTCGTACCCAGTCGCCGACACCATTCGGAACGTCCAGCCGCCAGGGGGATTTGGAGTAAAGCAACCTCTGGAGGCAGGCCGATAAGTCCGATAAGCTGATTATCGGCTCGGACAGGGTACAATCCTTTGTCCGACCGGCCTAGAGGCCAGGATGGCGATCTCAACCGTGTGGCATGGATGCCTGTTGACAACCTTGCTCTCAGTGGTGGCGGGCGCTGAATTGGCGCCCGGGGCGGCTGAGCATCCCGCCGTTCGGACCCAATCTGTCGAACTTCACTATCGCATCGTCCCCGAGACAGTCCGCCTGATTGAGGTGGATCTGTGGTACACAACCGATCAGGGGCGGAGTTGGTGGCATTACGGACCGGATGCCGATTGCACGCCGCCGATGGTCTTCCACGCCCCGGGTGAGGGCCTCTACGGCTTCTATATCGTTGCAGCCAACCAAGCGGGCTGCTCGTCCGGACCGCCCCAGCCGGGCACGCCGCCGCAGTCGACCTGCCTGGTCGATCTGACTCCGCCCGTGGTCCAGTTTCATGGGGCCTCCACAGCTCCGGACTTCGACGCAACACGGGCCGTTCAACTGGCGTGGTCGGCCTATGACGGCCACCTCGCCTCCAAGCCGGTGACCGTTTACTACCAGAAGCCGGATCAAAACACGTGGCAGTTGATCGAATCAAACCTGCCCAACAGCGGACACTATCCCTGGCCCATACCAGCCGGGCTTACCGGGCCCGTCAGCCTGAAGCTAAGTGTGTCGGATCGAGCCGGCAACGTCAGCGAACAGGTGTTCAGCGAACTGGCAATCGACCCACCCTCGAACTTGGCGGGCAAGCCGCCCTCGTCGCAGCCGGTCGCCCAGACGGCTCCGCCGCCGCGGCAGAAACCCGTCGAGCCCGCCCGCGCCGACATCGCGGCGATCGCGCAACGCAAGGTCGAACTGGCGACATGGCATCTGGTGCGCGGTGAGTTCGATGTCGCGACCGAGCGATTCCGCGAGGCGCTGCAACTCGACCCGACGCTGGTGGATGCCCGCAACGACCTGGCGGGCATCCTCTACAAACAGGGACGCTACGATCTGGCGCTTCGTGAATACCAGCGTACCCTCGCGCTCGACCCTGCGCACAGCCAGGCGTTGAAAGGCGTGGCGATGACGTACATACAGCGGCACGAGCCGGACCTGGCCCAGGCCGCCCTGCAAAAAATGCTGTTGTCCACGCCCGACGATCCGGAGGTGTGGTTGAATCTCGGCGATCTTGCCCTCAAGATGAACGAGCGCACCCGGGCGCGTACCTGCTGGGAGAAGGCCGTCCAACTCAGCTCGCCCGGATCACCGTCGGTCACACGAGCCCGCCAGCGTCTCGACGCCTATGCGGCTCGACGTTGACCGCTTCACAACGGAGCCGTTCATGGTTGCCGCCGACAATGTCAGCGCCGCCGCGTTCATCTACGTTCTGCACGGTAAGGACGATTACCTACAACGCATGCATTTGCAGCAGGTCATCCGCCGAGTAGTCGGCGACGACGATCAACACATGGCGCTGACGCAGTTCGACGGTCCTGAGGCCACGCTGGCCGACGTGCTCGACGAGCTTCGCACCTTGCCCCTGCTTGCCGAGCGTCGCGTGGTGATCGTGCGGCAGGCCGATGCGTTCATCAAGAACCACCGCGCCGCACTCGAGCAGTATCTGGCCGCGCCAAGCCCTACCGGCGTTCTGGTGCTGCTGTGTGATTCGTGGCCCTCGAACACGCGTCTGGCCCGTCGGGTACCCCAGGTCGGTGAAGCGATCGAGTGCGAGACGCCTCCACGGCGGCGCCTGGCCTCGTGGCTGGCCGACCACACCGCGAGGCACGTTGGCAAGAAGCTCCAACCGGCAACGGCGCAGAAGCTCGTCGATCTGATCGGCGACGATAGCCTGGGCAAGCTTTGCAGCGAGATCGACAAGCTCGCCACGTACGTCGGCGACGCGACGCGTATCGCCGACAACGACGTGGAGAGCCTGGTCGGCCACCACCGCCAGGAGAAGGTCTTCGGCATCATCGACGCCGCCGAACGGCGCGAGCTGTCGCAGGCGCTGGAGCTCTGGCAGCAGGTGCTGGCAACCG
>Ga0272441_10011255_pt1 | contig 13321 bp, 4 predicted proteins | sample SSMProp6N_FD_193582 | JGI IMG/M metagenome (GOLD analysis project Ga0272441, IMG submission 193582) | Marine sediment archaeal communities from Little Sippewissett salt marsh, Falmouth, MA, United States - SSM-Prop-6N | ecosystem: Environmental > Aquatic > Marine > Wetlands > Sediment ... | reverse complement strand
GCAATCACCGACTTGTTTTCATTCATCGTTACGGTTGTTGTCGGGGAATCCGGTTCCGCCACATCTCCGATCCATTTGACAAACCTGTACCCCTCGATCGGGGTGGCCGAGATCGTAACCACCGAACCGGGATCATATACATGCGCGCCAACCGCCGGTGTGGTCGAACCGGTATTCAGGGGATCTACCGCCATTGTTAACCTGAATTCTCGCGGTTCGAAATGCGCCGTCACCGTATCATTTTTATCGGGTACCGTATATGTATGGCTGATGGCCCCGCCATCGCTCCATGCTGTAAAAATATAGGGCGTATCGTTAAAATCCTGCGGAGACATTGTTAATAACGAATGTTCACTGCCCACGATCCAGGTAAAAGTCCGGCCGGCGGAAAAAATTTCGTCGTCGACCGAAAATTCAAAATCGTTTATATTTGTCTGTACGGTTATTTGCGAGACCTTGTTAAAATTGGCCGTAATACTCTTGGACGTATCCATAGTTATCGAAGTGGGCCTGGCGGTTCCGCTGAACGATCCTGACCAGCCGCCCCACTCATATCCCGCGTTGATGGTCGCGTTTAAATTAATAACGTCGTTTTCGTTGTACCAGCCGCCGGGAGGCGCGGGCGTCATGTCCCCGCCGGCATCGGGATTTTCGGCCGTGGTCAGGTAATGCTGTGTTAACCACCGGGCCGTCACATTTTTGGGCGCGTTCATTGAAATCGAATGACCTGTTTCACTGCCATAGTAATCGCCCGTCCAGTTTTGAAAAATATATTTTGTATTCCCCAGTACATCCGGTGAGGTCACGGAGAATACAGCCATAGAGCCGGAATCGTACCAGCCCTCGCCCTGCGGATTGCCATGCGCTGAATTAACGGTCAAATAATACTGCTTTTTCCAACTTGCTGTTTCCGTGACCGGATTATTCATGGTAACAGTGTATGTTGCCTGTGGACCGGTATACGAACCGCTTCCGGCGCCGGTCCAGCCGGTGAACAGGTATTGTGTGCCTGTTCCCCCGGAAACCGGCGTCGTCACACTGAACGTCGCGTTTGTGCCGGCGTCATACCATCCGGCGCCGGCCGGGTTGCCGTATTCCGAGACAACCGTTAATTCGTATTGTGTTTTAAAATTCGCGGTGACGTGCTGGTTGGAGCCGGGTACCGTATAGGACAGCGCAGGGTTTGTATTACCGCCGGGACTCCACGAGGTGAAAGTGTATTGTGTCCCTGTTGAACCTGCCTGCGGCGTGTTTACGGATATATTATGCGTGCTGTTTTCCGCCCATGTAAAAGTTTGCGGCGTGGAATAAGTATTTCCGTCGACTGAAAATGACCGGTCTGCCGGATTGGTATTGATTGTGATCTGCACGGGATTACCAAAATTCGCTGTAACACTTTTGGGAGCATCCATATTTAACGCAACCGGGTTTGTCGTGCCGCTCAGGTCACCCGACCAGTTACTCCACATAAATCCGGTATTGGCTGTCGCGTTCAATGTAACGACAGTACTGCTGTCAAACCAGGTTCCGGTCGGAGAGGTCGATATTGAGCCGCTCCCCGGCGGATTTACGGCGGTTGTTAACCGAAATTGGGTTTTCCAACCGGCCGTCTCGGTAACCGGATTATTCATAATGACGGTATATGTGGACTGGGTACCGGTATACGAACCGCTGCCGTCTCCGGTCCAGCCGGTGAATATGTATTGTGTGCCTGCTCCGCCTGCAGACGGTGTTGTTATGCTGAACTGAGCGGTGGCACCCTCGTTGTACCAGCCAGCGCCCTGCGGATTCCCGTGTGGAGAAATAATATTTAATTGATATTGTGTATTCAAAGTGGCGGTCACGGTCTCGTCGCTCAGCGGTACCGTATAACTGTGAGACTGAGCCCCGCCGTCACTCCAGGAGGCAAACGCATATTGAACACCCGTTACACCCAAAGATTGCGGGGAAGAAACATCAAGCGTGTGCACGGAACCCTGCTCCCATGTAAATGTACGCGGCGCGGTATAGGTGCTGCCGTCGGCAATAAATTGCAACCCGGCCGGTTCCGTGGTTATGGTGATCTGGCGCGGGTGCCGGATCAGCTCCACCGTACCAACGAACTCGTATGGATCAGATGATATCGTCACATCTGTCGAAGCGGTATAGCCGTTGCCATCGTTAAAATCAATATGCAGCACATCGCCGACCTCCCAATCAAGGGGTATGTTCGGACCACTGATCTGTATGATAAAATCACCGGAAGAGGCGTTATATTGGGAACCGGGGAAACCCTGATCAATCACATTTCCTGGCTCTGCGGGTAAATAAGCAACCCACGTTACATTTGCCGGGTGTGTTCCATTGGAATACTCGAGCTTACCACTGATCGAATGCGGAGCCTGCGCGAAAGCAATGCCGGGGCCTGCCAAATTTATGATGAATATGAATGTCGATATAATTAAAAAATATGTGTACCTGATCTTCACTTTAAATTCCTTCTGTTAATAAATTTTCCAACCGCAAAAACCCTTTTATCGCGTTAACAGCGCCTTTAATCGTTTTGTTAACTTTTCGCCACTCAAAACAAATATATATACACCGCTTGCGGCGGGCTGTCCTGCCGCATTGCGGCCATCCCATACAACCTCACAGGTCCCGCTGCTTTTATATCCTGAAAATAACGTTTTGATAACCTGCCCCGACGAATTAAAGATCGTCAGGGTGACATATTGCGGATTGCCGATCTCAAAAGCCAAAACCGTCTCCGGATTAAAAGGATTGGGATAATTTTGCAACAACTCAAATACTTCCGGTTTATTTTTTTCCGCCTGTTCTACCCCGGCCGGCGGCTTTAATGTGATGAGACCGGCGTCATCAACGGGATCAAAAGTCAGGATTACATCTGCCGGGCCGGTTGCGTTTTGATTGTCCGTAAAATCGACATGCAGGGTTTCTCCCGCGGTCCATGACGAAAATCCGGCGCATTGAATTAAAAAGCCGCCCGACAAGCTGTCATATAATGAAGGCTTTTCAAATTCCAGCACCTCCGTTGGTCTTGCCGTGATAAAAGCTGTCCAGTTTATCGTCGAGGGGAACCGCCCGTCGGGATATTGCAGGGTCCCGACCACAGCATGCGGAACGCCTCCCCTGGTCAGCGCCACTGAAAAGCAACCGGATAATATAAAAATAAATAAAATAATTCTTTTTACCATATTATTTTTTCCAAAAATAATTTACGGGATTAACGAAGCAGTACCGCTTTTCGTTTTTTAATGATATCACCGCATTTTAACACATATATATATGTACCTGACGACACATTCAAACCCGCGTCATTCCGGCCGTTCCAGGTGACATGAAAAGTACCGGCGTTTTTATTTTCATTGACCAACTCGCGTATTTTTTGTCCCACGGTATTGTAAACGACAAGCCTGACATGGCCCTGTTTCGGCACACTGAAACTGATTAGTGTTTCCGGGTTGAACGGATTCGGGTAATTCTGCAATAATAAATAGGCATCGGGGATGTTATCAGCCGATAAATCGATTGCGGGGACTTTATCAAAAGCGTTGGCGCTCAAATACGTCTGCACCTGTCCGATCGTTTTCCCGGCTGCGTCATAAAATTGAATATTCAGCTTATCGCCAACCTGCCAGCCTCCACTAAAACTGCCGGTTTGCACGACAAATTTCGAATCCCGGATAAAACAGCCGGGCGATTTTTCCGTTAAAATATTACCGGGGCCTCCCTCTATACCGGCGGTAAAATATATGTCCGGGATATCCGAATTCAGGCGCCCGTAAACCGTGTGCGGAACCCCGGCCGGTAATTTTGCTGCTTTATAAACAACCGGGGCGTTTTTCAGCAACCCGGAACCCGGCCAGGTGCTGTTCACTCCGACATTAATATAATAGGGGTAACCGACCCTCGTATCGAAATCGGTAAACGACTGGCCGGGATTATATTGATCATAATTCTGTAAACCCGCATCCCACCGGGCAACACTGTTACAACCTGGAATGTCATTCCTTAAAGCGGAGGCTCTGGTAATTGACGTTTTATGCAGCGGCAGCATGATCTCATTAAAACTGGTCGTTTGGGTTGTGATCAGGTTATATACCGGATTTGTAATTTTTCCTGTCAGTGTAAAAACCGAATTGGCCGTAACATTGACATAATACGGATAGCCCGCCTGAACGTCAAAATCGGTAAATGCCAGCTCCGGTACATACTGCTCATACCCCTGGGTAGACGCGTCCCACCTGGCAATTGAATTGCAGTATGGAACAATCGATAACAATTCGTTCGCTTTCGCCACCCCGGTCAATGTCAGCGGCAGGGCAATTTCATTAAAATTCGTATTGCCCGGTGATGTTGTAACAAGCTGAAAATCAAACTCGCCGAAAATATCGGAAGGGTCGCTTTCCTTGGCGCCGACCGCGGTCACGGCATAAAAATAATTCACCGCCGGATTTCCGGCCACATTATCCGTATCGGTCCACTGGATACCTGGGGCGCCGGCGTCCTGGTCAACAACATCAACAGCGATACGGTTCGTGCCGTTCAACACATCAGGCGTAAACGTAGCTGTGGTTCCGCGATAGATTCGGTATGAAGTAGCGCCCAGCACCTCGGTAAAAGTCAATTTTAAATTATAACCATTGACTTTATTCGCCGCGGTCACTTCGGGCGGGGTCACGTTCAAATAGGGCGCGACATTTTTCAAGCCGGTAATCGAGATCGGCCCTTTCCACCATGGACGGCTCTTGCTAATGTCCAATGACACAACCCATACCGTTAGCCCGTCGCTGGCCACTTCCGATAACGTATTACCCCAGGGCGCCTCGCGGTAATCACTCCAGGACGTACCGTCCCAGATCATATAGCGGGGGATCAAACGCCGGGAGTTCAAATAAATGATCGTGCCGTCCTCATAAGCGGCCACACGCGGGAACGGATCGCCGGTATTTTCATAGAATAACGTATCGGTCCCGAATCTGTGCACCCAATCGTTGCCGGGTTCCAGGGCAGACGCGCAGAAAAGGGCCGTTTCTTTGGTTTTATCAATATCTCCATATCCTGTCAATTGCGGCCATGCCAGATATAATCGCCCTTTTGAAGCCGTCATATGCGGTCCCGCGGTCACCCGCAGATCTGAACTCGGCGCGTCGGTGGCGCCGTTCACAATATTCCACGAATTTCCACCCGGTTCGATATACGCGAACACAACGTTCCGGGCCCCGGCGCTTGACCGGCCGGAAAAATACAGATAACCGTTTTCACTTGTCGTCAGATAACAATGTTCTCCCCCGGACATCAATACCGGCCTTAACCATTGCGTACCATCGTATTCAACCGTGAACAACTCGTCCCATCTACCCTCTTCATAACAGATGTAAATACGGTTCTCAAACAAAGCGATATCAAGATTGACTTTTAATATTGTTGTGCGGCAGGCCTGCTGCGGCTGGGTCCATGTTCCATTGACTTTTTTCATATAATATATACCGCCGTTCTTTTCCGCGAACGCGAGATGCAAAACACCGGACGAATCAAACTCAACGGCAACATTACGAATGGGCTTGCGGTATGTCGGTTCTTTTTCATCCTCATCGACACTAAATACATTATAACCGCCATCCGGTAATGTAACCGGCGAAGTCCATGATTCGTCAGGGTTGCGATAAATCTGGCGGATGTCGCCGTTTTTCACCCAGAACACGTGCGGCACTTTATCGACCGGATTGACTGTGACGATTGGGCTATATCCTTCCACAGTCGGCTCTATCGTCACCGGTCCTATGATGTCAATATCGTCTACTGTTACGGTACCAAAAACACCGGCAGTGAATAATAACATAAAAATTTGTAAAAATATAAATTCAGTTCGAATTTTGGTATTATATATTGCACTCTTGAACATCTTTTCTCCTGCTATACAAAATTTACTGATACTTGTGTACTTTATGATCCGCTGAATTATCAAAAATCATTTGCATTAAGAATCCATCTCCGCATGAAATTCACTTTCTCCTTTTTCAGCTTACGGTTATTTAAAAACGAATTAAACGGCACATGTATTGAAAAATATGCTATACTTTACTTTAACAAAACGGCCTTTATCACTTTTCTGAACCGGCCGGATTTCATGCAACATAAATATGTACCGCTGGCAACCGGAACACCGGCCTCATTTTTACCATCCCAGACGACTTTGTATTTGCCCGGCGGCTGATTTTGGTCCGCAAGGGTCCGGATCAACTGGCCCCGGGTATTATATATTTTTAACGATAAAAGTGAATTTTCGGGCACGGTATAGCTGATCACGGTTTCCGCGTTAAACGGATTCGGATAATTCTGTTCCAGGGAATAGGTTTTCGGAACCTGACCGGCATCAAAAATTCCGGTATTATCATACGCATTATGGGTCAGGGATTTTTCCGTTTTCCCCAATAACTGGTCCTTACCGTCATAAAATTCTATCGCCATAATATCGCCGGTCTTCCAACCGTTTTTGAAACCCGCCGCCTGCACAACCCAGTGATGCCCATTTATTACACAACCCGGAGATCTATTGGTCAATACATCGGTTGGACTATGCTTCATATAGGCGACAAACCGGGAAAATCCGGCTTGATTTATCTCCCCATACACGGCATGCGGCGCTTTTGAGGTGGCAAATACATTCGCCTTTTGCGCGGGCCCGGCGGGTTTGGAAAGCGACTTTTCCGGCCAGACCGTGTTTGCCGTTACATTGACGTAATACGGATAACCCGCAAGGGTGACGAAATCCGTAAATTCAAGACCCGGTATATATTGCTCGTATCCCTGCGCTACGGCATCCCATCTGGCCACGCTGTTACAATGCTGAATGTCGGCCATTAACGCGGACGCGTTCTGGATATGTGTTTTATCAAAAGTTAATATGATTTCATTAAAATCCGTGGTACGCGTCGTATCCAACTGAAATACCGGGAACAGTATCTCTCCGGTGATCGTCAGGATACCGCCGTTTTTTACATTCACATAATAGGGGTAACCCGGTTCGATAGAGAAATTGCTCATTTCATATCCCGGCGCGTACATATCATAATCCTGCAAAGCCGTATTCCATTTGGCAACGGAATTAAAATCCGGGCTCAGGTTCATTAAATCACTGGCTTTTTGTACATTCTTTAGATACAACGGTAAAGCGATTTCATTAAAATCGGTTTTATCGGTCGTGAGGAGTTCAAAATCAAATTCACCAAAAGTGGATGACGCCGCGCTTTCTTCCGAATTTCGCACAAAAGTGATCTTGTAAAAATAATTATTGTTAATATCCCCGGTCACAGGATCCGTATCCGTCCATTGTACATCAGGGACAGTCGGGTCCTGGTCATTAATGTTTTCGGCAATTCTGTTGCTGCCGCCCTGCAGATCGGGCACAAAATCAGGACTTTTATCGCGGTAAACATGGTAACCGGTGGCGCCGTTCACCCTGGACCAGGTAAACGATAAATTCCGGTCACCGGATTCCCGCGCGTCAATTATAACGGGGGGGTAAAATTCATTAAAAGTGTCAAAAACCAAAAGCTGATCGGCGCCGACATTGGTCGTATCCAGCACACTGTTTTCCAGGCTGTCCGTTTTGATCAATTCGATCCTGATATCGCAACTGCTGAACTGACCCAGTCCGAAATGCAACGCGGGCTGACTTTGACTCAAATAACCGAAATTGGAGACAACCTCCCGGTAGCCCAGCAGATATTCACTTTCTCCAATATGTCCCGGTTCGTATACGGACACTTTGGACCCAATACCGCCATAATCCCCTTTGGGGCCCTGGCACAAAATATCAATATAATGGTTGCCTTTCGCAAGGTCATTGCGAAGCATAAAATTCTGTCCGGCCGCGCAGGCAATATAAAGGTCCAGATCGCCGTCATTATCGATATCGGCAAAACCGGCGCCGCGTGCGTCCTGAGCGTTCACTTCAATGCCGGATCCATTAACCAATTCAAAACCACCGGCGCCGTCGTTTAAATACAAGCCGGGCTTTTCATCCGCCTGCGTTTTATTATTTCTGATCAGCGCCATATCCGGATCGGCATCATTGTCCACGTCTCCGAACACGACGGTGTAACCGCTGACATGGATACCGTAATTTTCACTTTTATTCTGAAATGTTCCGTCGCCATTATTGATAAAAACATTCAATAATGGCAGCACCGTAGAGCCGGATAAGGATTCATTGATGACAAACAGGTCCAGGTCGCTGTCATTATCGATATCAACAAAGGTCGCGCCGTTTGAACGGCCGCAGGCATTGAGACCGCGGCTTGCCGCGTCTTCGCTGAAATAACCCGTTCCGTCATTGACATACAACAAATTACCGGCATCGTGGCGGCACACATAAATATCCACATCGCCGTCTTGATCAAAATCAGCGGCCGTCACACCCGTTTCAATGCCTGGATTTCCCGGAACGCTGTTGGCGCCGCGGTCCTCGCGTTTCATGTGGCCGGAACCGTCATTTATATACATCTCATTGGCGGCGGCCCAGTTGACAGCATAAATGTCAAGGAAACCGTCACTATTAATATCACAGGCGATGGCCCCGCGTGTATAATTATATTCCTCCGCCAGGCCGGACAGATCCGTTATATCCGAATAATATCCGGTACCGTCGTTACGGTACAATCGATTCCTTCCGGCGCTGTTGTCCGCGCCGACCGGCTGATTGGCGAAAAAAGCATCCGGATCTCCATCAAAATCAAAATCAGCATTGACGATACAATGCGTGTACCCTTCATCGCCAATTCCGCGTATGACGGACTCGTTCGCAAAATTACCGTTCCCCTGGTTTTTATAAAGCAGATCGACCGGTTTGGGCGATCCTCCGGCATTGCTGACAAACAAATCGACCAGTTGATCGAGGTCAACATCGGTAAATGAAACCGCATGTCCGTACCCGGCGGATGAAAATCCGGCCGTATTTGATGCCGATGTGATATCGGTAAATCCTACGGTCCTTTCTTTTACTTCAATATAAGCGTTTTTGACCTCCGTGTCCGCGTTGTACGCGCCCGTAGCCGTCAAAGTGACCGTATAGGTTCCGGCGGATTGATACACATGCACCGGATCTTTTAGTGACGAACTCGGGGAGCCGTCGCCAAAATCCCACTCGTGGGAATTGGCGTCTGTGGACAGATCGGTGAATTGGACCGTTAACGGCGCGTAACCGGTCAACGGTTGAGCGGAAAAATCCGCTTTAGTCACCGGAAATTCCCGTGTTTTTGAGATATAAATTACCAGGTCATGATTAAAAGTCGGAAAGGTCAGTGTGACATTTTGCCCGCCGGAGATATCTGTTTCTTTATAGTCGGTGTAATACTGTCCGTTTGCGGGATTATAAAACTCGGCGGTAAATATCCCGGAGGGCAGTTCAACCCGGATCGGGCCGGAATCGGTATAATTATCCGGCAGGACCGCCAGAGTCCCGGGATCATCGGGGCCGTTAACCATATAGATGACAATCTCTTCATCCGAAGCGATACATCTCTCGTAAAGGGTCGGCGGATCGTTTCTGATCAGGTTGTTATTGGGAAGCATTTTCCAGAATTCCGTTTTTTCCCAAAAAGGCCGGATAAACGGTTCGTACTCATGCCCCGGTCCGTTATATTGCAGGTCCAGGATCCCCTCGCACCCTTCCCAGGAATGAAAAGACCAGTAGACGCCGGCCATGTTCCAGGTCCAGTATTGTTTTCTTCTGTGCACGCTGCTGTTATTATCGTGCCGGTTTTCCCGCGCCGTTTCGTCGCACCAGGCCGGTTTATCATATTTCGTTATTCTGGTGGCAATATCATATATTATCGATAGTTTATTCTTCATATTTTTTTTAGCCCAATGGTTGATGGCCACATCAACCCAGTCTTCATCCGCCCAGGCTGCGTCGGTTGTGCTGCGATGCGCCGGGGCGACAAGATGACCATAAGGATCGTTTTGATGTATATAATCCGCCATTTTCTTTAAATAGCTCTTGCTGTCAATCGTGGAGTTATATTCATTATTTGTTTCAAACAATATAATGGAAGGGTAACATGCCAGCCTGGCAAGAAAATAATCAAGATACCGCTCGGCGTGTGTCCAATCAAGGGTTGTCCGCAGGCTGGTAAACAGCACACATTCCATATAGACATCCCGTTCCGCCGCGTATTCAATAATACTTTCAAGGTTTCTCCAAAAGTCGATGTCAAACCGGGTATAATTCGGGTTGCTCCGGCTACCGGCCCACGGCCAGACATCTATAAAGGGATCGGCTATCGAGTAATCAAACTCAATACCAAAACGAAGACAATTTTCTTTGCGCGGCAGCATTTTGTCGATAAATCCCTTATAAGTATTTTCCGGTATCCCGGCGATGAGCCACGCTGTCTTTGAACAGATAAAAGGATACCCGCCGTTGGTAAATTTGAAACGGGTGGGATATTCAGTATCAGCGGTTATAAATCCTTTGCGTGAACCGGCGGAATTGACATTAAAATGCCCGGGAAACTGTTCGTTCCCGGCCGGGTCCTGATAGGTGATCTGATAGGAATAAGTACCGGATTGCGACGGCGTAAACCGGAGCCGGAACAGGGTACCATCACTGGAATCACAAAAACCGTTGATTTGAATTTGATCCGCGGAAGGCGTGGTGAAAACCGCCGATATCGACACATCCCTGAAGGGATTTTGCGCGGATGGTTCCGTAACGGATAATGATATTTCTACGATCTCATACAGGGAATATTCGGAAGCATGATTTTCTTTAACCACAGTACGTGCAAGTGTACTCTGTGAAACAAAAACAATAATTTGTATCAAAATAAAACATAGTTTTTTGAGCATATAATCGTTCCCGACACACTAAATGTTGTATTTATTGAGCTTACGAACCAAAATATCATCGGCGGCTTATTTCAATTAATATACGCAATTTTTATACCTGACAATATAAAAAATATTAAATTTTAAATAATTTTGCGGGAAAATACTATCAAAACAGAGGGGATAAAAAAATCACTAAACTGTAAGGTGACAGATTTTTAGATTAATGAACTTTTGGCTTGTAACTTAACTTCATTATCTTTTTATTGAATTGTTGCGATTCGGTTTCCAAAATACATGTGTAAATTCCCGGGGAAACCGGCTTGCCCTCTTCATCACAACTGTTCCATTCGATATTATAATAGCCCGGTTTCACGGGATTATCATATAATCGCCGGACATCCTTTCCTTGTACATTTTGAATTTTCACAACAACCTGACCGGTTATGTTTTCCGGTAACTGGAACAATATGTTTGTTGAATTGATAAATGGATCCGGATAATTTTGATATAATACAATATTTTCATATTTCTTTATGGTCAGGCTCACAATCATGCTGTAATAATCGGCCCCATCAGCGCCCGTTTGTTTTAACCGATAGGATAATAATCCGGTTACACCGGGAACATCCTGATAATTATATTCATGTTGTGAATAAAACTCACCTTTGCTGGGAGCAAATCCAATTTGCTCCCATTTTTTGTCGTCCATGAATTTTCTTTCAATAGAAAATCCAATATTTCCAACTTCCTTTGATGTTGTCCATTTTAGCTCTACTACTTTATCAGACGCAATGACAGAAAAATTAACAAGGTCCACCTCTGATTCAAATTCTCTTGAAGAATCGGTAATTGATGACATTGGCATTTCAAATTCCCCATAATAGTTTAATAAAGCCCGACAGCAACTGAAACTGCCGAAAGTCAATTCTATCGGCAGATTCAGTTTTTTGCCAACTGGCTCTTTTAAATTCATTATTTTAATTTGATCATTCTTCGTATTTGTTTTACGTCTCCAACTTTTAACATATAAAAATATCCACCGGTAACCACTTCGCGGCCGGAATCGTCTTTTCCGTCCCACATCACTTTAAAATAACCGGCTTTCGCGGGTTTGTTCATTAAACCGCGCACTTTGCGGCCAAGTAAATCATATATTATTAATTCTATATTTCCGGTTAAATTATCCGGTATTTCAAACTCGATCATGGTATTCGGATTAAACGGATTCGGATAATTCTGCAACAAGACAAAACGGTCCGGCGCATTGACGTTTATGGAAATTTCCGGGCTGTATGTAAAAGAGCCGTCGGTGTCTAACTGCTTTAACCGGTAACTTGTCTGACCTGCAAGTTGCGGTTCATCCCGGTATGAATAGAACCTTTGCAGGGTTGTGGTGCCGCCGCCCTTGACAAACGTCAGTTCGGTCCAGTTATCTTCATTCACAAATTTGCGTTCTACGGCAAATCCAAGGTTATTTGTTTCGCTTTTGGTACTCCAGTATATATTCACGAACCGGTCCCGCTGTGTCGCGGTAAAACCAGCCAGTTCGACGGGTGTCGTTTTGCCGTCAAAAACTGAAGACAGTGGCGATTCATTACCCGCATCATCAACGGTTCGCATGACGAAATAATATGTTCTTTCCGCTACCAGGCCGTCAATCGTAAAATTTTGTTCGGTACCCGGTTCGGCTGGCGCCGGAAGACCCTGAACAGACGGTGTATTCATCCACCAATATTCCAGAGAGGGTGCAGGCATAGCGCGGCTGTATTTCAAAATATAATGATCGGCCGGTCCGCCGGTTGTACCGTTATCTCCGGGAGCCGTCCAGCTTAATGTAACGGAATTATCTGCTGTTGTGACATCGATACCCGCAATCGCCGCCGGAGGTGTAATATCATATTCCTGCGCGGCTGTTTCAATGGTAACCGGATTCGCGTTGAACTGACGGTAAACATCGGCGCTGTCCGGGGGCAGATTTGCGCCTAAAAAGTACAGTTTGGCGCCCAGCTTGACCGTATCTCCTGTGGATATATTATTGACAAACTTTACTCCGGTATCGCCCCATGACCCGTTTGAGCCGGTATCAGACGTCCCATCGTTGGTTCCCGTCACACTGTCGATATAATATAAATACTGGTTGGATCCCACATCGGAAATTAACGCGTTGGCCAGCAGCGTGCCCTGATTCCCGGATTGCATCCACCAGTTCCAGCCGACACGAGGTAAAAAAAGTCTCGGCACACCTAAATATCCGTTAGCGTCGATAATCTCACCGTCAGGATAACTGTCAAAAAATCCCTCGGTGGAGGCGAACAGTTTCATATTTAATGCGTTGGTGTTCAGATCAAAGGAGTACCTTAACAAACTCACACTCAGACCCTGCGGTACCACAAACTTTGCATTGCCGAAATCACATGAATTGGGATATAATTTGAACACAAATTCAAGCGGAAATGAATAGGATATTTTTTGTCCCAGAATATCA
>Ga0272441_10011254_pt1 | contig 13321 bp, 8 predicted proteins | sample SSMProp6N_FD_193582 | JGI IMG/M metagenome (GOLD analysis project Ga0272441, IMG submission 193582) | Marine sediment archaeal communities from Little Sippewissett salt marsh, Falmouth, MA, United States - SSM-Prop-6N | ecosystem: Environmental > Aquatic > Marine > Wetlands > Sediment ... | reverse complement strand
CCCTTTTTCTGTTCGCCAAAAACCCAGATGCCTTTATATTGCTCAAGACCTGGTGTCCTGCTCGTTTCTCTTTTGAGTTCGATGGCATTGGGTTTACAGGCATCAACACAGGCACCACAAAGGGTGCATTTGTCCAGATCGATAACAGCTTTTTTATTGATTATTTCGATTGCGCCAAAAGGGCAAACCTTCAAGCAAAGTGTGCAACCGGTACATTTATCTTTTATGACTCGAATACTCATTTTTAATTCAACCTATCTTTAATCGATTCTACGAGTTTAGTTGTAACCTCTCGCGCATCTCCCTCGAGTATTTGTCCTTTTTCCCGGGGAGGAGGGGTGAAAATTTTGGAAACATATGTAGGGGAGCCGGGAAGGCCCAGTTGACTTTCATCAACATCCAAATCAATGGCTTTCCAGTTAGGAATTTCAGCTTTCTTTGCCTTCATTTTACCTTTAAGAGATGGAAGGCGAGGCTCGTTGATTTCTTTAACAACGGTGATAAGACAAGGCAGAGAAGTTTTGATAATTTCATATCCTTCTTCTGTGGATCTTTCTGCAATCATGGTTTTATCTTGAACTTCTTCAATCTTTTTAACATAAGTGATCTGGGGAATATCCAATTGCGTTGCAATTCCTGGACCAACTTGTGCGGTATCTCCATCCGAAGCTTGTTTTCCGCAAAGGATCAGATCATATTCTTTGACTTTTTTTATGGCCATGGCAAGCGTATAACCTGTGGCCAATGTATCTGAACCCGCGAAGGCTCTGTCGCTAATTAGAATCGCTTCATCACATCCTAAGGAAAGCGCTTCTCTTAAGGCCAACTCGGCCTGGGGAGGTCCCATAGAAATAACCGTTGTTTTTCCGCCATATTTTTCTTTGAGGCGAACTCCTTCTTCGATGGCATAGGTATCGAAAGGATTGATAATGGATTCAACGCCTTCACGAATAAGGGTATTGGTTTCCGGGTCAATTTGAACTTGTGTAGTATCAGGAACTTGTTTTATGCAGACAATTACATTCATTTTTGAGCGGTTTCCTTTATTAAGTTAAGGGCAATGATATTTCTTTGAATCTGGTTGGTTCCTTCATAGATTTGAGTAATTTTGGCATCACGCATGTATTTTTCAGCAGGGTATTCTTTCATATATCCATATCCTCCCAAGATCTGGACAGCATCCGTGGTGACTTCCATAGCAATGTCAGATGCAAACAATTTGGCCATAGCAGAATCCTTAGAAAGATTTTTTACCCCTGCATCAATTTGACGGGCAGAGGCATAAACAAGAGCCCTTGCGGCTTCTACTTTTGTTGCCATATCCGCAAGCATAAATTGGATGCCCTGGAAACTTGAAATGGATTTTTCGAACTGCTTTCTTTCTTTGGCGTATTTGGTTGCGACATCCAAAGCCCCTTGGGCAATGCCGACAGCTTGGGCTCCGATGCCGGGCCTTGACATATCAAAAGTTTTCATCGCCAAGAGAAAACCTTGGCCTTCTTTTCCAATTAAATTTTCTTTGGGAACTTTGCAATCCGTAAAAACAAGTTCTCGTGTTGCGGAGGCTCGGATTCCCATTTTATCTTCTTTTTTTCCGAATGTAAAACCAGGCGTATCTTTTTCAACGATCAAAAGACTGGCCCCTCTAGCGCCCTTTGCTTTATTGGTTACGGCAAAAACCGTATAAATTTCCGCTTCTCCACCGTTTGTAATAAAGTGTTTTGTTCCGTTAAGGATATAATGGTCTCCGTCTTTTTTGGCGGTTGTCTGGATGGCACTTACATCAGATCCAGCGGCCGGCTCGGTAATTGCATAGGCGGCAAGTTTTTTTCCTGCTGCAATATCGGGAAGGTATTTTTCTTTTTGCTCTTCGTTTCCACCGATAAGAATCGGGTCAGTTCCCAATGCGGTTCCGCAATAAGCCAAGGCGATTCCCGCACAACCTCTGGAGAATTCTTCTATGGCGATACACAATTCCAGAACACCGCCCCCCATGCCGCCATATTTTTCATCAATATAGACACCAAAAAGATCTGATTGGGCTATAACTTTGACAATATCCCAAGGAAATGTTTCATTTTTGTCGTATTCGCCTGCAACAGGGATGATTTTTTCTTCTGTAATTTGGCGACATAGGTCGCGTATCATTACTTGTTCTTCGGTTAAAAGATAGTCCATAACATTGCCTCCTTAAAATAGGATTGTATAAATATAATTCTATATATCTATTGAAATATTATTATAAAACTTTCCCATACTACCACAGGAAGGCTAAATGTGGCAATACTTTTTTTGCTCTTTTTTACACTTGGTTGAACACAAAAATTGAGCATTTTTGGCCATTTTGAAAAAAGCTTTTTATTTAGAAGAAAATAATTCAATTAGTTGTTGACAAACAAGATATAGGCTTATAAATTAAAAATGTGAGGAGAAATACTATATATTGTATTTATTCCAAAAAGATTTTGTTACATATTATTATAATTAAATATAGAAATATATAAAACATAACAAAAATTTTGTTTCAGCAACAGGAGAATTTTATGTATTTTAAAAAATTAGAGATTTTCGGATTCAAATCATTTGCCGATAAAACTACTTTGAAGTTTGGACCGGGAATTACCGCAATCATTGGACCGAATGGATGCGGCAAAAGCAATGTCTTTGATGCTATCCGCTGGGTGCTGGGAGAACAAAGTGTCAAAGAGTTGCGTGGCAATTCTATGGAAGACGTTATTTTTAATGGAACCGACAAAAAACCCGCATTGGGTTTTGCGGAAGTCAGCCTTACATTTTCTAATGAATCAAAGATTCTTCCGGTTGAATTTGATGAAGTCACAATCACTAGAAGATTATTCCGTTCAGGAGAGAGCGAATATTTAATCAATAAATCAACGGCACGTCTGAAAGATATCGTGGAGATGTTTATGGGAACAGGCGTTGGGGCCGAGGCTTATTCTTTAGTACAGCAGGGAAAGGTCGATTTGGTTGTCAGCGCAAAACCCGAGGACCGTCGTGTCATTTTGGATGAGGCCAGCGGCATTACAAAATATAAAGCCAAAAGAAGAGAAGCTTTAAATAAACTGAGGGATACAGAAAACAACCTTTTGCGCATTAATGATATTATTACAGAAGTCAAGAGGCAAATTTCTTCTCTTGAACGTCAAGCCAATAAAGCTCGTCGCTATAAAGGGGAATTTGAGAAGCTCAAACATTTGGAAGTGCAATTGGCCAATCACAAGTTGGAGGTTTTTGAGAAACAGCGTCTTCAGATGAAGACATTTCTGGAAGAGCTTAGGACACAAGAAAAGCATCTATCGAAAGAGCTAGAAGACCTGAACAACCTTTCGACACATGAGAATGAAATGATGGAGGATTTGGAAAATAAGGTCAATGAAGTCCGATCCGAAGATATTAAAATTGAAGGTCAGATTGATATTAATAATAGACAAATCGGATTTAATGAAGAACGCATCGAGAATATCGAATTGAACGAAAAACGCATGGAAGAACGCAAAGCGCAATTGATCGAGAAATGTCGCGTAGAACAAGAAAAAGTCGAAGAGCTGAAGGTCATGCTGAGAGATCTTGACACGACCAAGGCCAAGGATATTGAAACTTTGAAGGAAAAAAAGAATGCTTTGGACCTAATTGCCAATTCAATCAAGGGTTCTAAAGAAACGATCAAGACGGAAGAAGAAAAGATTCTCGATATCACATCTAACCAAGTGCGTTTAAAAAATCGTCTAACAGAAAGCATGAAGGAGACCCAGGGCTGCTTAGCACGAAAGCGTAGATTAGAAATTGAAAGAAACAAAGTTTCGGCGGAAAAAGAGGAGGTGGATCAACGTTTTCAAGATATCTCTAAAAGAATTCAGGCTTCATCTTCTTATATCATCTACTTGAGAGACGAATTGTCAGCTAAGACTTTAGTTCTGGATGATTTGATGACACGTCTTTCTTTCTTGGAAGAATCGGTCGACGAACTGGAAAAAAAGAAATTGTTCCTCAAGTCGCAGAAAGAATTTATTGAGAAATTATCTGTCCAATATGAAGATATGCCTGATCCTGTCGTCGAAGGCCGACTTTTTACGGATAAACCTCCTGTGGACCAAACAGGGATCATCGGGAAAGTCAAGAAAGTCCTGTCCGTTGAAGGGGAAAACTATCAGCAGATGGTTCGTCATTATCAAAGGCAACCTTCTCAACTTTATGAAATTGTTTGTGAGACAAAATTCGTTGAGCTTGACCCCAAACAAATCTCTGTCAAAATTGATGGACTGAACAAAGAGATCGCAGAGAAGATTGTACAGAAAGAAGATCTCTTGTCCAAAGTAGACGAACAAAAGCAAGAGGTTTCAAAATTAGAATTGGACATCCAGGAACAAGAAAAAATCATGTCCATTTTTGAGGCTCAAAGGAATGACGTTACTAATGAGATCAATAAACTCATTGAGGAATTGGATTTGGTTAAGATGGAGCTGGAGGAAGTGGCAGAAACATTAAACACGGTTAAAAAGGCCGAAGACGAGTTGGCTTATCAATTGGATACGCTCAACCAAGAACTTGAAATGAGCCAGATGCGGATCAAGGAAAGACAGGAAAATATATCCAAGAAACTTCAGGAGCGAGAGGAAACGACTGTTATGATCGCTCAGCTTGAAAGTGAAATAGCATCTGTTGGGGACAAACATAAAAGTAACACTGAAAATCTCACCATGTTTTTGGAGTCCATCGATAATAATTTAGAGGCGATTCAGACGATTGAAAATGAGTTTATAGTATTGATGGACAGGAAAGAGCAATTCAGAAATGATATCAATTCTCTTCGGGATGCGATTGTTGAATTAAAAGATCAAAAACATGCTTTGCATGAGACCAGGCTCAATTACGAAAAACAGAAAGATGAGGTGGCTCAAAGGATCAACAGCATCCAGAATAATATCGTTTCTTATAGCAGTGAGGTCGACGAGATTAAAAATGGGGTTCATGCGCAGGAAATGAACGAGCAAGAAGTTGTCTTTAAGGAGAAGGAGATCAAGGACAGGCTTTTGCAGGCGTATAAAATAGAATTAGATGTTTATAATCGGCAAATGGTCTTGCAGGAGCAGGAACAGACGGAACAGACGCAGGAACAGTCAGCAGAATATTTTGATCCTGAAGCAACTCAGATTGCTATTGACCGTTTAAAGAAAAGATGCGATTCGTTTGGTGCGGTTAATTTAGTAGCTATAGAAGAATTCGAGGAGTTGCGAGAACGATTTGAATTTTTGACAAAACAGCAGAGTGATTTGATCACATCCAAGGAACAATTGCATCAAACGATCAATAAGATCAATCGTCAAACAAAACAAATGTTTATGAATACATTCACGCGTGTCAGCGAAGAATTTCGCATATATTTTCGAATGCTGTTCGGCGGGGGCGAGGCGCAATTGACATTGCTTGAACCGGACAATGTCTTAGAGTCCGGGATTGAGATTGTGGCGCGTCCTCCTGGGAAAAAATTGCAGAGCATCAGCTTGCTTTCCGGAGGAGAAAAGACATTGACGGCGATTGCTTTAATCTTTGGTGTCTTTAAGGTCAATCCAAGTCCGTTCTGTGTGCTCGATGAGATTGATGCAGCACTCGATGAGTCCAATGTCGGGCGCTACAGTTATCTTTTAAAAGACTTTGCCAAGATCGCTCAGTTTATCGTTATCACGCATAATAAAAAGACGATTACCAGCGCCAATGTCATGTATGGAATTACGATGCAGGAAACGGGGGTTTCTAAGCTGGTTTCTGTGAAATTTGGCGATAAGGAAGATGCCGAACAAGTGGCCTCTGATCAATCCTCGCCGGTGGAGGTTGGTGTATAAAAAAGGAAAGTTTATAAAGTTTATATGAAAGCCTTGTTCTTATTTAAGAACAAGGCTTTCATTTTTAGAAGAATATCTTACATTTCCATATCAGCAATGCAGGTTTTGTTTTTACCGCTGAATTTAGCGATGTACATCGTCTTGTCGGCGTTTGCAATCAGCTCTTCTTTTGTTTGTCCATGTTCAGGGAAAGAGGCAAGTCCGATACTGACGGTGATTTTGATGGTTGGATCAGGAGCAAAGGTTGAGAACTGATGCTGCTCGATTCGATCCCTCAATCGTTCTGCAATATCGTAACTTTGTTGATTATTGGTATTGATAAAAATAATTGCAAACTCTTCTCCCCCGTAACGGCATACAAAATCAATGTCACGGGAATATTCCCTGAAAATATCAGAGATTTCTTTCAAAATAATGTCTCCGTTTTGATGTCCGTAAGTATCGTTGAATTTTTTAAAGTTGTCCAGGTCAATAAGAGCTAAGCTTAAGGGAGTATTCTCTTTCTTTGCCTTGCTCAGAAATCGATCGAGGGTTTCCTGGAAATATCCGTGATTCCAAAGGTTTGTTAGAGAGTCCGTGTGGCTTTTATGAACGATCATCTCATAAAGACGAGAATTTTCTATCGCTAAAGCTGCTTGATTTGCAAGCAAGGTAAAAATTTTAATCTCTTCGCTTTTGATTGGTTTTTTTGTAAATAAATTGTCAGCGATAATCAATCCCAGCATCTCATCCTTGGCTTTTAAAGGCATGATGACAAGTTCATTGGTATAAAAATTTTTCAATAATGGATCCTGTGCATAGACTGATATTTCTTCGGGAGAAAGGTGCCAGGGGGAACCTTTATTGAATGCTTTTGAAAGCAAGCTATCGCTTTCCTCATTAATAGGGAATTTGTAGTTTTTAAGCGATTTTGTAATGGAGTGCTGATAATTGGAATCGGATGAATGATTGATTTTGATAAACTCATCGAGATTTTTTTTGCTTGTATCGATATCCCTCCAGATTTTATTAGCATGCTCTCCTGATTCAGGACCTATGGCAATCTTGCATTCTAAACATTGTGTTTTTTGATTCAAAAGAAAAAGAAGAGCCCTATTATAACTCAATCCTAAGTGGGAAGTTACTCCGGTTAGAATAATACGAAGGACCTGATCTAACTCAAGAGTTGTTCTCATAGCTGCGCTAACTTCGTAAAGCAGACTAAACTCCCTGTTGATTCGATTCAATTGATTTTGAATCACATTCAGATCTTGAAGTTTTTCAATTTTACTAATTTCTTTTTCAACTGGATCGTTCATTAAGTGCAATTTTTTTAATGGATAGATTTATATAGTAATTATAACATTTATTATAGATAAAAGGGAGAATAACATTTTATTGCAAAGTTGTCAAGGAAGGCCTTGAAGAACAATTAGTCTCTTTTTAAATGTTCATAACTTGTTTTATTTTAATTATTTATGAGAATATAATTATTTTTGTCTCCAGGAAAGCGCTTTCTTGACACCCGATATCCCATATGTTATACTTTATCGGCTTATAACCGCAACCTTCCCAATCACATATGGTTAAAGAGTTGTTAATAAGTTTAGGATGGATCGATATCTTAATGGGATGCATTGCCTTGAGATGTCTCTATATTGGTGTTACAAAGGGATTTGTGGTTGAATTTTTTAAATTGATGGGGATGGTTTTTGCCTCAGTTGTGACATTGCATTATTATATAAAAATCGCTCAATTCTTACATCCAATTATACCCATTCCTTTTGTGTATAATGAAATGATAGCTTTTCTTTTTGTGTGGTTCGTCACAGTATTGATCTTTAAGATTATTCGAGATGGATTGATGATTTTAATAAATATAGAAGCTCATCCCATTATCAATAAAGCAGGGGGCACAGCAGTTTCCTTGATAAGAGCGGCTTTGGTCTGTAGCCTTACATTTTCATTCATATTTGTTACTGGCAATAAATTTTTGATAAAAAGCGCAAGAAGTTCTGTCTCAGGTTACTATTTGGTGGAATTATGTCCTAGGATTTATTGGACGACTTATAGCAATTTTATAGAAAAATTGTTTCCGAAAGATAAGAAAAATAGGGACGTATACTACTTTCGTTATAAGGCAAAAGAGTGATTGGCTAAATAATAGTGGTTTTAGTAGTTGGGGGAGAAGGGCAACAATGGGTTTTATCCCTAGTGACGTGATCAATCAAATTCTGGACAGATGCGATATCGTAGATATTATTTCGTCTTATGTTTCTTTAAAACATGCTGGAAGAAATTTCAAGACAACATGCCCTTTCCACCACGAAAAAACCCCATCTTTCATTGTTAGTCCGGATAAACAGATCTTTCATTGTTTTGGTTGCGGTGTGGGTGGCAATGCCATTACGTTTATCATGCATCAGGAACATATTGATTTTCCTGAAGCGGCAAGATTACTTGCAGATAAAACGGGAGTCAAGATTCCTCAGCAGAATTTCCAGAATGATGAAGCTGCCAAGTTGAATAAGCAGTTGAGCAAAGTCAATGTCTTGGCTTGTCAATATTTTCATAATAATTTGCTCTCTGATAAAACAGCAGGATCCAAAGTTGCCCGCAAGTATCTCAAAGGACGAGGGCTCACTTTTGAGATGGTCAAGAAATATAAGCTGGGATTTGCGCTTGACAAGTGGGAAGGCTTAATGGATCATCTGAAGAAAAATGGTATCGATTTTCGTTTGATAGAGAAAGCTGGTCTGATCATTGCCCGCAATGATGCAGAAGGTTATTATGATCGCTTTAGAAATCGGATCATTTTTCCTATTTTTGATATTCAAGATCGATGCATTGCCTTTGGAGCACGCACACTGGAGAAAGATAATCCGGTCAAATACATCAATTCTCCTGAAACGCCCATTTATACCAAGGGAAAGCATCTCTATGGTTTTAATTGGGCCAAAGAAGAGATCGCGCGCAAGGATTTTGTGGTTGTCGTTGAAGGTTATATGGATTTTATTTCTCCATTTCAAGCAGGGATGAATAATATTGTTGCTTCCTTGGGAACGGCATTGACTTTGGATCAGATTCGACGTATCCGACGTTATACGAAAAATATAGTCATGCTTTTTGATACAGATCAAGCTGGGCAATTGGCAATGATACGTAGCCTTGATCTTCTGATTGAAGAAGACATGAATGTTAAGGTGGCGACTTTGGATAAAGGGCATGATCCGGATTCTTTTATCAGAAGGTTCGGGATCAAGAGATTTGAAGAAAGAATTGGTGCTGCCGATTCCCTATTTGAGTATAAGTTGAAATTTTTAATTAATCAAAACGGAAACAAGACACCCCAGGCGAAAGCCAAAGTTTCTGAGGAAATATTGCCGACGATCAATAAGGCCAAAAGTGCCATTATACAGTCGGAACAAATCAAAAGACTATCTCAGACGTTAATGGTTTCGCAAGATGTTTTGTTGTCCGAATTAAGGAGGATTTCGGAAGGGAAAAACGTTTCTCATTCTTCAAGGGAATTTATTTGGCAAAAGAATGAAAAAGACCAAAACCAAATTCATCCCGTCGAACGTAACCTTCTTCGTTTGATGCTTGAAGAAAAAAAATTTATTGAACTCGCACGTAAAGATGTCGAAAGTTCTAGTTTTCGTAATGAATTTATCCGCAACATTGTCAAAAAAATTTATGAACTCTATGATGAGGGAAAGAAAGCAAACCTTTCAGTTGTCATGAGTTTTTTTGAAGATGAGAAAGTGCTTCAGCGGTTATCAGGCTTGATGACGATAGAGAATGTTGATGGGGAAGACAAACATAAGGTATATCAAGATTGTCTGAATAGATTAAAACAGGATTCTCTTAAGTCAAAAAAGAAAGAAATTCGAAGGCAAATAGAAATGGCAGTTCACATGAAGGATCAGCAACAATTAGAAAAATTAACAAAAGAATTTAACCAGTTAGTTAAGGGGTAAAATAAATGAAAAAGAAGGAACTGAAAACCGACCTAGATAAGCTCATTGCCCTCGGGAAAAAGAAGGGATTTCTCACCTATGATGAAGTCAATGAGACCTTATCGGAGACCATCGATTCCTCTGAAGAGATTGACCATGTTTTTGATATCCTCGATGGAAAGGACATCAAAATCGTCGAATCAGGAGATGCGGATGATTCTGAAAGTTTGGATGAAGAAAGCCGAGAGCAACAAATTCGAAGGGTCAGAGGCGAACAGAAAGAAGAGGAAGTCTATACGGACAAATTTATTCCTTTAGATGACCCGGTCAAAATGTATTTGAAGCAAATGGGCTCTATTCCCTTGCTTTCCCGGGAGGAAGAGATCAGTTTGGCAAAAAGGATCGAAGAGACTGAAAATCGACTAGCGGAGTCTCTGTACATGACAGCCTTTGCCCGCAAGGAGGCGCTCGCCATCATTAACAAAGTTTTAAATGAAGAGGTTAACGTCGAGGATGTGATTAAGGACGAACTGGATAGAAGACCCAAGCTTATTCGGGATTTGAAGAAGATTATTAAAAAAGTACGTCATACGCGTATTGGGACGGAAAAGGCTTCCAAACTATTATCTGAGTTCAAATTGACAGCTGCTTTTAACGAACAGACAATTGCGAGCATGAAAGAGATCATTGACCAGATTGAAAGGATTGAAAAATCATTGAAAGGCAAACGAAGGGCTAAAAATGCTGCCGAGCTAAGAAAGAAAAAAGCAAGATTGACAAGAGAATTGGGGCAGCCTATCAGAAAAGTTAAGGAGCAAATGCGTGTCATTAAGATTCGACAGTCAAAGTTCAATAAAGCTAAAAAGTTACTCGTTGAGGCTAACCTGCGGCTTGTCGTTAGCATTGCCAAAAAGTATATCAATCGAGGACTTTCTTTTCTTGATCTGATTCAAGAAGGAAATATGGGGCTTATCCGTGCGGTTGAGAAATTTGAATACAAGCGCGGTTACAAATTCTCGACGTATGCGACGTGGTGGATAAGACAAGCCATTACCCGTTCCATTGCCGATCAAGCGCGAACAATCCGTATTCCGGTTCATATGACAGAAACGATTAACAAGATTATCCGGGTTTCGCGTCTTTTTGTTCAGGAGTACGGACGAGAACCAACGGCGCAAGAAATCGCCAAGCAAATGAGGATACCAGTCAATAAGGTTAAAGAGATCCTGAAGATCTCTCAGGTGCCGATCTCGTTGCAGACGCCCATTGGCGATGAGGGAGATACGAATTTTGGTGACTTTATTGAAGACAAAAAAGCTGTTTCCCCAGCTAATGCAACCCTGCATTCTATGCTCAAGGAGGAAATTACCTCTGTGTTGAAGACCCTGGACGACAGGGAGAGAAAAATTCTTGAGTTGCGTTTTGGGATTCAGGATGGCACAAGTCGGACCTTGGAAGAAGTAGGAAGTGAGTTTAGCGTAACGCGTGAACGTGTCCGACAAATTGAATCGAAGGCTCTCAGAAAATTGCGACATCCGACGAGATCCCGCAGGATCAAAACGTTTATTGATATCACTTCCAAAGAGGCGGAGGGTGTTATTTAAGAAATGCTTGTGTGTTGTTGCTGAAAACGGTCTATTCATTTTTCTGAATAGGCCGTTTTCTTTGAAATATTTTCATTAAACTGGAAATATGATATACTTAAATCAAAAATCCCAACAAATAAACCTATTCATATATATGAAACGTATTCTTCTTATTTTATCTTTTTTAATAATCACCACCACTTCTTTTGCTCAAGAACCCATTCTTGATGCAGAAACAAAGGAGATCTGCAATAAGGTCCTTTTAAATATTTATTATGACATTTCAGAGCAGAAGGATAAATACAAAGAGTTGATGAACTTTGGCGAACAGGCTTTGTTTGAAAACAAACACGGGATCATCGCCATTATCTATAAATTTGGCAAGGATGATGAAAATCAAAAGGATAAAAGAAAAACCCCTTATGAGTTTGGTGTGACTATTGACACGATGGAAGATGTCTCTTTTTCTCATCATTTGGGTAAGTTCAATTACGGATTTAATCTTTTGGGTCTCAAAATTTGTGGCTATCAGAAGAAACACATTTTAAGAACACAATTCAATATTTTACCCTTGATTAACAAGCATGGAACCCTTCTTGCAAACCATCAGCAAAAATATATGCCTTTGAAGATTTTTTTGGATTCTCCTAAGGACGAGTACTCCGTCAGAGAAGATATTGTTTTTTCTTTGACATTGAAGAATGTGAGCAAGCGACACATGATCGTAAAAAGTTTAGGGGAAAAAACCCTCTATTTTTTAGTCAATGGACGCTCTTGGGGAACTAGTTCCTCTACTAAAAAAGTGGGAGGCAAGAAGGTTATCCTTAAAGCGGGTGAGTCAATCAAAATGCATTTTAAAGGAGAGAGTTTCCAAATTCCTCAAGATATCATCATCAACGCTTACTATAAAATGGCCATCAAGGGAGTCTATCCATCGACGTCATTCAAAATCAAGATTGTGGATTAACCATAATCATCTGACTTCTTATTCCCATTCGCCAACCTATTTTTTCGTTTGTATAATACTAATATATATCGAAATCTTATACTATTGCTTCTTTTTTAAATATATTGAAAATGAAAGCCTCTTGTGATATGCTGAGTAACAAATTTGATTTGTTTTTTTTCATTTGGGGCCCGTAGCTCAGCCGGTTAGAGCAGTTGACTCATAATCAATTGGTCCGGGGTTCAAGTCCCTGCGGGCCCAGATAGCGATAGATTTATAGTTTTTGTGGGCGCATAGCTCAGGTGGTTAGAGTGCTGCCCTCACATGGCAGAGGTCGAAGGTTCTAGCCCTTCTGTGCCCACCAGAGTTAATCATGTTGATTGATTTTTAGGAAGGAAAATAAGGTGACTCAAGAAGTAAGTGTCAAGGAGCAAATCAAGAAACTTGTGGAATTGCAGCAAGTCGATGGTCAGATGTATGCCTTCAAAAAGGAGTTAGCGGATAAACCTACTTATATTGAACAACTTAAGGAACAGTTTGAAAACAAAAAGCATAAGCTCAATGAATTGGAAATGGAATTGAAAGCCAAAATTGTTGAACGTAATTCCAAAGAAAGCGAATTGGCTGCCAAAGATGAAGCTATTTCAAGGTCGAATACGCAACTTTCTCAAATAAAGACCAATAAAGAATATACGGCCAAAATTACGGAAATTGAGGGGATCAGAGCAGATAAATCGATCATTGAAGAGCAAATCCTCGCGTCTTATGATGAGACCGACGAACTGAAAAAATCCATTGATGCCGAAAAGGAAAGCTTATCTAAAGAAGAGGAAAGATATTTGTCTGAAAAAAAAGAAGTGGAAGCTTCTATTAGTGAGATTGAAAAAAAAATAAAGGAATTGGGAGAAAAAAGGCGTCAAATTATTCCAGGGATTGAAAAAGAAAATCTGGATCGTTATGAAAAGATTTTAAGCAACAAAGAGGGTGTCG
>Ga0272441_10011253_pt1 | contig 13321 bp, 8 predicted proteins | sample SSMProp6N_FD_193582 | JGI IMG/M metagenome (GOLD analysis project Ga0272441, IMG submission 193582) | Marine sediment archaeal communities from Little Sippewissett salt marsh, Falmouth, MA, United States - SSM-Prop-6N | ecosystem: Environmental > Aquatic > Marine > Wetlands > Sediment ... | reverse complement strand
TTGTTACATAATATTGCTTTCACATCTGGATTGACTAAAAGTAAGTCCTCTACCAATTTCAGTGCCTGATCTGTTTGCCACCAAGCACCTTGTTCAGCAACCACTTCGATGTTTGGATAATTTTTGAGAATATTTTTATATCCAGTTGTAAATCTTATGGCATATTCATGTGCAGGGTCGCCTACAATAAAAAATACCTTACCAGTTCCATTTAATTTGCTAAAAATATATTCTGCACTTAATTCTCCTGAAAGAACTGTGTTAGCACCAACAAATAGGAAGTTTCCTCCGGCTGGCGTGCAATCCAATGCAACTACCGGAAATCCTTTTTCGTTAATTTTCGCAATTGACGGAATAATTTGATCCTTGTTTTGGGGCACAATAATAAACGCATTGGCGCCCTTGGAAAGCATATCTTCTAAATCGGAAGCCTGTTTTGCCGGATCCAAATCAGCTGATGCAAATAACATTCTATATCCATCTTCTTTTGCAAGTTCTTGAGGAATATTTGCATATATTTGATGAACAGCATGTTCTAAAGTTCTTTGAGAAAGTCCAAACACTATTTCATCTGACGCTGTAAATCCATTCATAGAAATTAAAGATACTCCAATTACTAATACCAATAATAATAAAATTGTAAATTTTTTCTTTATCATTTTTATACTCCTTTTTTTTATAAAGATTAAATTTATGTTTTTAATGAATTAATAAACCAATATCACCTCCTTAATTGATGAGATTTGATGTTCGCAAAAATTTTTTTAATGGTAATTGTGGAAAGACGAAGTACATTAGGTTAACACCATATTTTAACTGTAAGATATTTTGTAAAAATTTTTGGAAATCCTTGGAATTTAAATTTTATGGATAGTCAGAAATTCAAATTAGATTTCTATTAAATGTTCATCTTTAAACCAGTAAGATAACTAGTTTTTATCTCCCTTTTCTTAAAAGTTAATTATTGTGACTTTATTCATATATTCATAGTTATATTATATAATATTGCAATTTTTAACATATCGTAATATTGAAAGAGTTTTTAAAATCTCGGTGGGCAATCAATCCATATAGCAATTGATTTTTCAGTATGCAAATTCACTATTTTATGAGGAATATTGGATTGAAACCAGATAAAATCTCCTTCATTTACAACAATTTTTTCATAGTTTAAAATAATTTCTAATTTTCCTTGTAAAACAAATGCGCATTCTTCTCCTTCATGCTGGTATAATCGATTTCCCGTAGAAGAGTCCTTTTCAAATTCATCATACATAAATTCTAATTTTGAACCGACAGGAGATAAAATGTGCAAATTGACTCCTTTGCTCTTTATTGTATTACTGATATTCTGAATTTCTTTTTTCCTAACCACTTGCATATTTTCGCTATTTACACTTTCACCCAATAAAAATCCAATATAGGTATTCAGGTAATCTGCAATGGTTCGAAGCGTATTTATGGAAGGCAATACAATTCCTCTTTCAATTTGCGAAAGAAAACTGGCACTTATATTCATTTCTTTAGCGGCTTGATTAAGACTGATTCCCGTTGATTCCCGCTTTTTTCTAATTTGCTGGCCCAAATAGAGATCACCTTTTAGAGCAGAGTTCATTTTTTTCATCCTTTACGATTAGAAATATATTCTAATCTATAAAAATGCATTAATAAATAATTAAATTATTCAGTAAATTATTATTGATATTATATATATAACATGTTTTCTTGTCAATTGGTTTTTTATTATTTTAATAAAAATAAATATGGTAAATTTAGGAATTTTAAACTTAAATATTTTAATTAATTCTGAAAATCTATACAAATAATGTATATACTTTTTTTATACAAGTATTTATTTGCTTAATAATATTTGTTATCGATATCACTGAAAAATATTTGATCAAGGTGTTATAATGATAGTGATGTAAAAAAATAAGATTAGATCTATTTTGATAAAATAAGCTTGAAAAAATTAAATCAAGGAGGCAAAAACAGTGAAAAAAGTTCGATGGGGTATTTTAAGTACCGCAAAAATCGCTACTGAAAAAGTAATTCCTGCAATGCAAGAAGGTAAACATTGTACTGTTAAAGCGATTGCTTCTCGTAAATTGGAAAAGGCTGTAAAGACGGCCAAAAGGTTAAATATTGAGAAAGCTTATGGTTCATACGAAGAACTTTTAAATGATAGCGAAATTGATGCTGTTTATATACCTCTTCCAAACCATCTCCATGTGCCTTGGACCATCAAGGCAATGTATGCCGGTAAACACGTATTATGTGAAAAACCTATTGGCCTTAATGCAATTCAGGCAAAAAATTTACTTGATGCTACAAAAAATTTTCCAAAATTGAAAGTTATGGAAGCTTTTATGTATCGACACCACCCTCAATGGGAATGGGTAAAACGAAGAATAAAAGAAGGTAAAATAGGTAAAATTCTTTCAGTGCAAGCTTTCTTTTCATATTATAATACTGATCCTAATGATATTAGAAATAATTCTGATATTGGTGGGGGGGGATTAATGGATATTGGATGTTATTGTATTTCTCTTTCGCGATTTATTTTTAATAGTAATCCTATACGGGTATGTGGCTCGATGGAAAAGGACTCTCACTTTAATATCGACCACCTTACCAATGGAATATTAAAATTTCCGAGTGGCAGTTCAGTATTTACATGCTCAACCCAAATGATACCTTACCAAAGGGCAAAAATTTTTGGCTCAAAAGGCTGGATTGAAATTGAAATACCTTTTACTGTTCCTCCAAATAGACCTTGTAAAGTATGGATTGGAAACGGAATTGATGAAAAAGAAATTAAAATGGAAATCTGCAATCAATATACCATTCAGGGAGATTTGTTTTCAAAGTCGATAATAGAAGATAAAGATGTACCGACTCCATTAGAAGATGCCATAGAAAACATGCAAGTGATAGATGCAATTACCTTAAGCTCTAAATCCGAAAAATGGATTGAAATTAAATAGCAAGGTAAAACGAGTTCAACTTACTTAAACATAGGGAAATTGATTTAAATAGATTATTTTATTCATGATTAGAAGGTTCATTTTTTATTATAATAAAAAATGTTTAGACTATTTTTTCTTAGGATTTATTTTTCATGGCTGTTTTCAGAAAAACTAAAATTATTTTTGATAGTAATATTATATTTAAATGCAATTAATAAAATATCATGTATCCATTTTGTAATGCATGAAAGATGTTTATGTATGAATTATTATGAGTATTTTTGAAATATCTGATTGGTACTCTTTATTTTGATTATTTATTTTAGCTTTAGATTTTTCCACTTATCTGCTGAATTCAGAGCCCCGATGATCACTCGTAAATCACGATATGCTTCAGAAAATGAACTTTTCACTTTTTGACCCAAGCGTACTCCTTTATAAAAATCTTCAAATTCTTCCTGATACCCCTGGTCATCTTCGATTTTTTCCTCTAATTTTATTCCCTGTTCATTTGTCAATGTAAGCTTATTATTTTCAATAAATATACTCCCTTCTGAACCGGAGATTAAAATGGAATCTTGTTTATAACCTTTCGAACTAAAAAATGTATTTAAAATGCCATGAATATTTTTTTCCGTACGGAACTGGAAGATCATAGAATCTATTTCACCAATATTCGTATTCACTCCTTTTGAAAAAGCAACACCGTAGTGAATATCGCCAAACATTTCTCTTAGGGCTGCAATGAAATGAACCCCCGTATCAGTTACAAATCCACCCTTATATTGGTGGTTAATTCTCCATCTTGTATTTGCATATATATTGTTCTTTGGAGTAATGAGCATAAAGACATTCCAAAATACTGCATAAGGAATTCCAATTGCATTCTTTCGAAGAAGCCTTTTTACTATATTAAAGGTAGAACGATAACGGAAATTTTCAGCTACCATCTTAACCAAAGAATATTTTTCGCTAAGAATTAACATCTTTTGAGCTTCTGGTAAATTAGCAGCTAAAGGTTTTTCAACAATTACATGTTTTCCAGCTTGCAAAGCATCTCTGGTCACTTGATAATTAAGATGAATGGGAAGCACTATATCGACTGCTTCCACATCTAAACTCCTTAAAAGGTCATGATAATCAAGAAAATAAGGCACCCCGCCTAATATTTTAGAAAATTCTTTTGCTTTTCCTTCAGTATGGTTACATATAGCTGTAACCTCAAATTTATCATTCAATTTTTGTAATACAGGCCAGTGTAAAATCCTTGCAGCAATTCCACAACCTATAATTCCCAATTTAATCCTTTTCACTTTAATTTACCTCCTTGTCCTAACCTTTCCTTCATTCTTATTCAATTTATTTTCTGATATAGTTTAAAAATAAACTTTTTTTCAAATGATTATGCTTATATTCTTTTCTTATAATACATATAAGCGTTAATTGAAATCATAGCTTGTTGTAAAATCCAAGCAAACAAGCACATATTCCCTTTTTACTCTTTATCAAATCAAAACTATTAAAAATATATTTATACAAACAAAAATCTTTAATCTCTAAAATAATTGTATTTATTTTTTAAACATCTTCATTAAAACTTTCTTCTCATTTAACTCTGGATTTTCGATGACTATCTGAAGCATTTTTTTTAACGCTTCGCCGATTCCCTTTCCTTCTTTATATCCTAATCCTATTAAGTCTTTTCCCTTAACCGCCAAATTTTTGATGCATACCGGAGGTTTTTCTTGAAGTGTTTTTCTTATATTATTATCCCCATTTCTAATTGCCATCGGTTTAATCTTTTTATATTTTTGCTTTTCTAAGAACAAACTTTTTTTAAGCATCCATGCATTTTCTATATTTTCCAAACCTAATTTAGATGCAAGGCGCCTGATATCTTTCTCTTTAGAAAAATTGACCATGCTTAAGTCTTCTTGAGTTAGAAAACTAATTTTTTTAATAATCTCATTTCCAAATTTTAAACGCCTTAATATTTTAATTACAATATTCGCCTTTTTCTCTCCATCCTCATTTGATAAACTATATAATAATGCCGATAATCTAAGGATTAAATCTGAAGGCAAAGTAGACATCAAGGATGAAATATCTTCCATGAACGTTTTGTTCTCATCTATATTTGACTTTATATTTTCGGTACATATTTTTAGTTCAGGTATTATATATTTTAATAACCTTAGTCGGCATAGTAACATAATACCTCTTTTAATATCATTTCCAAGGAGTATTTTTATAAATTCATCCCGAATCCTTTCAATGCTCACTTTTTGAAGGAATTCGCCATAATTACGAATTCCTTCTACGGTAGATTCTACAATTGTAAAATTCAACTCACAAGCCAATCGTATTGCCCTTAACATTCTCAAAGGGTCTTCCTCGATTCTGTCTTGTGCACTTTCTGTAAATCTTATCTTGCCTTTTCGGATATCCTTCATACTATTATAGAGATCCACTAATCCACTCTTTTCGTTCCAGGCTATGCTATTTATGGTAAAATCCCGACAACCTAAATCGCTCTTTAGACTTGTCTGAAAACTCTTTTTTGATTTAAAGGTGGAGACTTGGTACTGAAGATGATTTTTAATCAATAAAATGGTTCCGTGTTTTTCCCCAATCCTAACTATTTTGAAATCATTAAAGTTATTGATAATTTCATCAACAGAAGCCTTTGTAGCTATATCCCAATCATTTATAGTCCTATCCATCACTAAATCCCTGACACAACCTCCAACTAAAAAAGCATCAAAGCCAAAAAAATTCAGCTTATTAATAATGTGTAGAGCGGTGGGATCAATATTGCTAGAATTAATTTTCAGATTAAACTTATTCTTTTTTTTCTCTTTAAACATTTTAAATCCTATATTCAAATATAATCAACTGATACACTTTGGATAGTTTTCTTTCGTTATTGTAAGTTTACAAAATATAAAAAAGCAACAATCCTTTATATTTGTTCCTTAGTTGCAGTAAATAAGTAATACTTTAGAATAGTGAAATGATTTATCTTGTCAAATAAATCAGACATTCTATATGTCTTGTTTGGGGAAACATGTCTACCGGTTGGGCAAATTTTAATTTGTAACCATTTTGAGTAATGTATTTTATGTCACGAGCCATAGTCGCCATATCACAGGAAACATATAAAATTTGTTCCGGATCTATTCTAATTACATTTTTAAGAACTTCGCGTGAACAACCTTTGCGCGGGGGATCGATAATTACAACTTCTGCTTCTTCGCCTTTTTGCATCCATTTATATAACCACTTTTCCGCTTTTCCGGAAAAAAATTTTAAATTAGAAAGACCATTAAGTCGCCCGTTATACCAGGCATCCTTAACTGCTCCCCTATGCAGTTCTAATCCATATATTTTTTTAGCTTTCCCGGCAAGGTATACCGAAATAGTTCCAGCACCACAATAAGAATCAATGACGGTTTCTTTTCCACGCAGGTTTATAGTTTCAGATATTTTTTTGTATAATGTTTCCGTTTGAAAAACATTCACCTGAAAAAAAGACGAAGGTGAAATTTTAAATGTATAGGGACCGATATGATCTTCTATAAAAGTTTTGCCCTTTAAAATATTAAACTCTTTTCCTAGTAATGCCATTTTGGGATTTTTATTCACGTTTTGAAAAATTGAAACAATTTGAGGGAAATCAATGACTAGATGATTTAAAAAATGATCATCCAGAGCCCATTTATCTTCTTTGGTTACAAAAATAATCATTATTTCCCCGGAATATTTACTTTCTCTTAATAGAATACCTCTGAAATTTCCACTATCTGTCTTGTGATTATAAATGGTAATTTTTTGCTTGGTTAATGCTTCTTCTAAATATTTAATTAGAAGGTTAATATTTTGGCTAAATAATAAGCATCGAGAAAAAGTAACAAGCTCGTGGCTCTTTGCCTGGTAAAATCCCAGTTTTATATGATTATTTTCCCTTGCAAGATGAAAATATCCTTTGTTGCGGTATTGCCAGGGAATTTCCATCCCGATGGTTGGCAGAACATCTATGCTTTGCTGGCCTATCCTACTTAAAGTATTTTTCACAATTTCCTTTTTTATTTCCAGTTGTTTTTTATAAATAATATGTTGCAAATGACAGCCTCCGCAAAGGCTAAAAGAGAAACAGGGAGGTTTTACCCGATTTGGAGAGGATACGATAATTTCATCCAATTCTCCCCGGGCAAAATTTTTTCGAATCTCAGTTATTTTTACTCTTATTTCTTCCTCTTTGATGACCCCGGGTACGAAGATTGCAAAATTTTCCACTCTGCCTATTCCTTCACCTTGATGAGAAACACTATCAATCGTAATTTCAACCTTTTTTCCTAAGCTAACCGGTATATTTTTCATTTCATCCCCTGTAAATATTATCTCTTTCGAGATTAAATATCTAATAAATTATTTAATGATCTTTGGTTATTTAAAATGTTTGCTATTTATTTTTTAGAATAAATGACTTTTAAAGAATCTTCAAGTTTATTAATCGATCAATGGATTCCACATATTTTAAAAATATGTAAATTATATCATAAGTTATATTTAAAAATATTTAACTTTAGGAAAAATATTATTTTGATAAATACTTTTTCTAGAAATCCAGAATAAATAAAAGAATTCAATTCCGACCAAGAAAATAATCATATATTTATTGTAGTTAATCTATCGAAATAAGACTTCTTCTCCTATTTCCGGGATAGTTATATAGCATCAATTGGTAATCCATTTTTACACCCAAATTTCCAGTATTGTTGAAAAATTAACCATATTCCATAAATTCCGCTTTAGTTTTTTACTGGAGGTAATGACTTTACTTCTTCGTAGGCGACTTTCCTGTCTGGATCAGGTTGTCTGCTTCTTATTCCGGTAGTTCTATCACTTTATCAATGCGATTAGTAAAAATCTTTGAGTGGGGGTACCGAATATCCTTAGTACCCGAACAAAGGGAAAGCCTTAAAAGGCTCCGATGTCGGCAGAAAAGATGATGAGCTGTCTTGTTACAAAATTTAATAATTAAGTGCTTCTGTGAAGATAAGGTAATTTTTTATTATAAAGTTGAAGACTTTTAAGGTTGATTTTTTCTTAAGAATAATTTATTCTGATTTTAAAGCTAATGCATGCATATCATTTTTAATATTTTTATATAGATTTCGATATATTTTATAATATTCACGATATGTTTCGTGATTTTTCTGATTGAACTTTATTCTCTTATAAGAATCCTTCCCTCCTGCAGTTTCCATAATAGAAGAATAACTATCGAATAAACCTATTGCTTTTGCTGCCATATAAGCCATTCCCATTTCTGCACCAATAGTAGTATTAGGAATAAATTGATCATACCCGATTACATCACTCACTATTTGCACCCAAAGGTCACTTTTTGTTCCACCTCCACAGGCAATCACTTTTGATATCTCAAGTTTATGCTGTTTAAAAATATCAAAATGATGTTGAAAACTATAGGCAGCCCCCTCCAGTAATGCCCTATAAATATGATTTCGAGAATGAGAAAGAGTAAGTCCCATAATTACTCCTCGAGCTAAGGGGTCGTTAATCGGAGTTCGTTCGCCGCTAAAATAAGGCAGGATTATTAATCCCTGCGAACCCGGAGCAATTTTTCTAACTTGCTGGATAAGTAAATCATAGGCATTGATTTTTATTCTTTTTTGCATTATTTTTTCGATTTCTCCAAAATTATCTCGAAACCATTTAGTTAGGGCTGCACTAGTTGCTGTTCCTCCAACAACAAGATACTTATCGGAAAATAGAAAATGAGGTAAAACCCACAACTCTTTTATAGAAGGAATTTTATTAGTAATTATTGATATTATACCGGTTGTGCCGTAAATCAATGTTACCTCACCAGGGATAGAACTTCCTGCACTGATTATTTCAGCAATTCCATCTGCTGTACCCAAAATTACCGGTGTTCCTTCGCTTAGCCCAGTTTCTTGTGCAGCTTTTCGACTGACTCTTCCGGCAATATCTTTAACATTTTTTAAATCGGGAAATAGATTTAAAGAAATATCGAAAGTTTCACAAATTTCTTTATTCCAGCAATGCTTGTCGAAATTATAAAAAGGACCGAAAAAAGCTGCCTGTGTATAATCAAGTAAATATTTTCCGGTTAATTTATACACAATATAATTTGAGGTAGTAAATATCCTTTTAGTTTTTTTGTATTTTTTGGGTTCGTTTTTCTTGTACCAAAGTATTTTTGGACCTACTGATTGGGTAGTAAGTGGCTGCTTGTTTATTTCTAATAGCTTTTCCTCCCCTAATTTTTGCGTTATCTCTTTTATTTCATTTTGTGACCGTGTATCTATCCCATAAAGTATAGCATTTCTCAAAGGATTATTTTTATCATCCACAGGTAGCATACAGGGGCTTACTCCACTGCATCCAACACCAATAATTTCTTTAGGAGAAATGGACATTTCAGAAAATAATTTTTGAATAATTAGCTTAAAACCTTTCCACCAAGTTTCTTCTGCATTATGTTCAAACCAATTAGGTTTAGGTTGTATATAATTATGTTCAGTGTAAGCTTTTCCAACCTCTTTAAGATTTTCATCTAATAACACACCTTTTATTCCTTGCGTACCAATATCTACTCCTAATAAATAACCCATGTTTAATCATACTCTCCTTGCTTGCGAATAATTTATATTAGGCGGTGATATAAATTAAATCTCTAATAATATCACCGCCTATTCTTTTGTCGAAAGAAGAATTCATGCTTTCTAGTTTATATTAAAAAACTTGTTATCTTCTCTCTTTTTATACATGCCTATTCTTCAAAGAAATGTGCGCTATCTGCTTTTTTACATAATTCGTCCAAAGCTTCCTGAACTGTTTTGGTGCCCATCCACATTTCTTGTAAGGCTACAGCCCACATATCACAAAATCCCATTATGTGAGGATTCGGTGTGGGTAATACTTTGGCTTTTGCCAACATTTTGCTGTCTATTTCCTGATAATTACTCATCTCGGCAAACATTTTTACAATTTGAGGATTTTCTACTACAGATTTTCTTGTAGGATCAAAATTTTTATAATTTAAAGACGCATCGAGTAATCTTTCCTTAGTAGTAGCCCATTGAATAAATAACCAAGAAGCTTTTTTATGTTTGGATTCTTTAGCCAGGGCTAATCCCCAAGTCCAAGTATTGCTAACTTCTACGCCTGGTAGTAATGCATAAGCCATTTTGCCAACAACTTTAGAGTCTTCCGAATTCCATTGTTCTGCCGCAAAAAAGTTACAATCTGCACCACTAGCCGCTCTTCCAGAAGTCACAGCATCTTTTACATCATACCAATCATAGTTAGACCAATCTTTCGAACAACCAGCTTTTACTAATTTTATGTAATCTTCATGTACTTTTACAGATATATCACTATTCATAACACATTTTAAATTTTCATCAAAATCCTTTCCCCCAGCTGCATGCAAAAGACAAAGCGGGACAAGGAGTACTGTTCCCGGACCTCTTACTCCTCTTAAAGCTAAAGCATCTATATCTTCTTTACCATCATTGTCTAAAGCTTCTCTTAATTTTATTGTTGTATCAATCCATTCATCCATTGTAGTGGGCACTGTTAAACCGTATTTATCAAATAAATCCTTTCGGTAATGAAAGATATATCCTTCAGCCATAGTTGGGACTGCAAGTAGCTCATCGCCTAAGGAATTTGAAGCCAGTAATCCTTGAAAAAAGTCATCCTTGTCCCAGGTAGGCTCGGTTAATGTGCTATCAGCTATAAAAGGATTTAATGATTCCAAATAGTTTTTATATTCCCACACAAATAACGGTCCAATCATTGTGATATCATATTCATCGGAACCGGTTGCTAAAACCATTTTTTGTTTTTCGAAAAATTGTTGTTCCGAAAGAGCATATAGATTTACTTTTATACCTGTCAATTCAGTAAATTCATCAGTATGCTCGGTAATTGAATTAGTATAAGTATGTTTGTTCATTAATAAATTGATTGTCTCGCCTTCACATTGCTTCCAATCAATTGTTTGTGCACTTATTGATAGCGAAAGCAAAACAAAAAGCATAGTAACTAATAGACTTAAAAATAGCATATTTCTTTTCACAATAATTTCCTCCATTTTTTATTTTTATACTTTTTACCAAAACAGATTGAAACAAGATTTGCCCAAGCAATCACCTCCTTCTTATTTCAACGGCAAATTCATGTAGCAAGTCTTTTAATTTTACCGAACTGTTGTTGAAATAAATATTTTAACTTTCAGAAATAATAATTGCCGTCCTATAGGTGCCTGGAGTAGCAGCGTTTTCAAATGCTTTCTGAATATCTTTTAAAGAATATCTTGCTTCTATAAGTGGTTCTGTATTTATATCTCTTTTACTTAAAAGAGTGACAGCTTGTTGATAATCTTTTGTAGAACACCCGTAAGTGCCAATTATTTCCCATAATTTATAGTGGGTTTCGTTTGGATCTAAATTCCAAGCCGGAACAGGGAAACCTGCGGCAAATATTAAAAATCGACATCCCTTAGGTGCTATTTTTAATGCCTGATTATAAGCTTTGGTTGCTCCTACCGCAATGATAATTGCATCTAATTTTTCATCTTTTTCAATATATTCGCTGATTTTTTTCTCAATATCATCTTTTGCTGGGTTGATTATTTTATCAAATCCAAGTTTTTTTGCAGTTTCTAACTTATTTTCAAACAATTCGGAAATGATGACATCTGCGCCATAATATCTAGCTACTTGAGCATTTAGCAAACCCATTGTACCAGCACCAATAACTAATACCTTTTCTGCTTTTTTAACACGTAATCTTTTAATGCCATGTATGACAGTCGCCAATGGTTCTACAAAGCCAGCTTCCTCAAAAGGTAAGTTTTTATTTACTTTAAACACATGCTTGCTTTTAGCTATTTGGTATTCTCCGCAACCATAAAATCCATAGACCCCTTCCTTGTCTGGAGTTTTCAATGCTTCCGTCCCGGCATTCTTACAATAAATTGAATTCTCACCTTTCCTACAATTATCACATTCCAAGCAAGGTCCATAAATATTAACAACTACATGATCACCAATTTGGCAATTTTTGACTTCGCTTCCTATTTTGACCACTACTCCAGAATTTTCATGCCCAAAAGCCATTGGATAAGGCTGGTGATGTCGATCGCCTAGCCATTGTTGATAATCAGTAGTACAAACATTACAAGTTCTATTACTAATCAACACTTCATCTTTTTTTATAACGGGTATTTCTTTTTGGTGAATTTCCGCCTTTTTATCCGCAATTAATACCCCATACTTCATTTTATTTTCCATAATAATTTTCCTTTCTTTTTATAGTTACTCTGTAAAAATACTGTAACATTCGCTCGACTAATTCTATCAATTCTTAAAATTTATCATCCAGACATACTAAAGTATCAGCATCAAATAGATGCAAATGCTCGGCATCAAAATGGACATAAACTTCATCCCCATTTTTGAATTTTCTTTGTGAATCAATTTCAGTAATGATAATCTCATTGTCCAGCCTCATGGTTAATTGATTCACTTCTCCTAAATTCTCAAAAACGTCTACTTTGGCTAACACTGTATCGGATACATTATTTTTTAAACTTACATTAATTCTTTCCGGCCTTATCCCTAAAATATATTTTTTTTCATTCTTTAATTTGTTTTTAAAGCGAGTAGGTAAAGGTAATTTATAGCTTTTGCCATGAATGAATAAATTACTGTCTTTCTTTTCAGTAAAGACATTTAAAAAATTCATAGGAGGTTCGCCAATAAAACTTGCAACAAATTTATTTACTGGCTTGATATATATTTCTTGAGGGCTTCCAGCCTGCTGTAAGACACCAAAATCCATGATAACTATTCTATCGGCTAATGCAAAAGCTTCCAACTGGTCATGAGTAACATAAATAAATGTTTTTTTCATTTTGTTATGCATTATTTTTAAAGTTGTTCTCATGGTTACTCTCATTTCTTCATCTAAATGCGAAAGAGGTTCATCTAAGAAATAGATATCTGCATCCCGTACTAGGCATCTAACCAGAGAGGTCAATTGAGCTTGCCCGCCACTTAAAGCTTTTGGATAACTGTTTAATGTGCTTTTGTCAATTTTAAATAAATCAATCAGCTCAAATAATCGTTTGTTCTTTTTTATTTCTTCATCTGTAGCTCCCTTAACTCTCAAAGGAAACACAATATTGTCAAAAACTGATAAATGTGGATAAAGCGCATAATTTTCAAATGCTAATCCTATATTTCGCTTGCTGGGATGTAGATGAGTAACATCTCTATCTCCAAAATAAATGC
>Ga0272441_10011252_pt1 | contig 13322 bp, 13 predicted proteins | sample SSMProp6N_FD_193582 | JGI IMG/M metagenome (GOLD analysis project Ga0272441, IMG submission 193582) | Marine sediment archaeal communities from Little Sippewissett salt marsh, Falmouth, MA, United States - SSM-Prop-6N | ecosystem: Environmental > Aquatic > Marine > Wetlands > Sediment ... | reverse complement strand
TACCTCCAGCCTACCTCCAGCCTACCTCCAGCCTACCTCCAGCCTACCTCCAGCCTACCTCCAGCCTACCTCCAGCCTACCTCCAGCCTACCTCCAGCCTACCTCCAGCCTACCTCCAGCCTACCTCAGATTATCCTCCCCAATATTCCAAGGCCATTGTGTTCTCACAATTGCCATATCGACCACCATGTGCCACCACCATGTACCGTTGCCATGGGTCAGTGGCTTTATCACCGGAGTAACGTTATTACAAAACTAATACCTTCCAACAAATTCTCCGAGTGACCCGAGAGAAAGGTTAAAGTAATGTATTCCCGATGTTCTCAAAGCCTTCAGAGGGACTGTTATGCTCGTAGAATTCACCGACATGCTGGATCTACCCGTTATCACCGACCGTGGGGTTCAGCTCGGAATAATCTCCAACGTGATATTTGATGTCGAAAGGAACGTGGTATACGAGCTTTTGGTATCCGAGACCAACCCGGACATAGTCGAGGAGGGCCATGACGTGGCTGTTCCCTGGCGGTGGATTCAGACCGTGGACAATGTGGTCGTGCTTCGGTACTTCCCCGGCAGGATCAAGCTCAAGCCCCCGGAGGATAGGGATGCACCCAGGCGGAAGCTTCGAAAGCTCAAGCCGCAGTTTGGAGAGGGTGGAATAACCCGTCGTCCCTGGAGCTGACCCTCCAAACATTCTGAAAAACGCCCTTTGCCCAGCCGGGGCTCTGGTTGGGGTTTGACCGATCAATCGGCCACTGAATGGTCAACATGATTCTACCGATCGACAAGAACCCTTAAGTCACCCATGTCCATACCCTGCAAGGTGCATCCGAATGGGCCTGAGATGCAAGGATATCGTATCGATTAGGGACCTGGGAAAGGAGGAGATACAGCTCGTTCTTGAGCTGGCAAAGGATTACGTTGATGTTGCCAAGGGGCACAAGAACTCCGACAATCTCAAGGGGACCATTCTCTCGGCATTGTTCATCGAACCATCCACCCGAACCCGTCTCTCCTTTGAGTCGGCCATTAACCGCCTGGGCGGGAAGTATCTGGACATATCGGGTCCCGAGGGGTCCTCCCTGGTGAAGGGGGAATCCCTGGCGGACACCATTCGCATGGCCGCGTGTTATTCGGATATCATCGTTTTGAGACATCCGCAGGAAGGGGCGGCCCGCATGGCGTCGCTGTTTTCTGAAAAACCCGTGATAAACGCCGGCGACGGTGCAGGTCAGCATCCCACCCAGACCCTTCTGGACCTCTTCACCATCCAGGAGGCCTGCGGGTCCATTGAGGGCAAGGAGATCGTTCTCATGGGGGATCTCAAGTACGGTAGAACGGTTCATTCCCTGTCGTTTGCGCTGGCGCTTTTCGGTGCCAAGGTATCTTTCCTGGCGCCACCGGAACTTCAGATGCCTGAAGAGGTGGTGGATCATCTGGGTGACATAGGCGTAAAGCCCCGGGTCTTCACAAAGATAGATGATATCATTCCCGAGGCCGATATCCTTTACGTCACGCGTATCCAGAAGGAACGGTTCCCCGATGAGAATGAATACCTGAGGGTGGCAGAGTCATACCAGATCACCCTGGAAACCCTTACCAACGCGAAGAAGGATATGAAGATACTCCATCCCCTTCCCCGTAACCTTGAGATCCACCCGGATGTGGACTCCACCGATCATGCCCTATATTTCAAACAGGCGTTCAACGGGGTTCCTGTCAGAATGGCCCTTTTAAAGCTTCTTTCGGAGGTGGAAAAGTGAGAGAGTTCAAGGTCACCCCCATCCGCAACGGGACGGTTATAGATCACATCGACCGTGGCCAGGCCATAAACGTCCTTCGAATACTCCGCATATCCGAGCTCCAGGAATCAATAGTGTCCGTGGCCATGAACGTGCCCACGGGGGATCTTAAAAAAAAGGACATAGTGAAGATAGAGGACAGGGAACTGGAGGACATGGAACTCGACAAGATAGCTTTGATAGCACCCAATGCCACCATCAACATTATCCGGAACTTCAATGTGGATGTGAAACACAAGGTAACCGTACCGGAGGAACTGGTGGAGGTGTTGAAATGCACCAATAACAACTGTATTGCCAACAAGGAAGACCCGGTGAAGGAACCGGTACCCCACAAATCCATTCTCTTATCCAGGGACCCCATACGGGTCAAATGTTACTACTGCGAACGGGAGATAAGGGATCTTTCAAAGAACCTGCTGTGATGATACTTCATGGTCAAAGCCGCCGTTCAATGTTACAATGTATGATATTACCGCCCAATGGCAGCAACCTGCCACCCAACGGCCACAAGTATCTGTTATCAACGATCCAGATACAACGGCAGGTTAGCAAGCAATGGCAACTTGTCACGGATCGCCCGCAAGGATCATAGATCAGGACTCTATGATCCCGGTTCTTTTCAAAGCATCCACCGCGGCGGACTTGGATATCCCGGAGCCAAGGATGGTGTAACGTTCGGGCCGTATCTGAGGCGCGGTCACCAGGGCCTCCACCAACAGGTCGTCTTCGATGCCCAGCTCTCGGCCCGTGGTGGGAATTCCCAAGGTACTCATGGCGCTTTTGATCGTGCGCCAGTCCTCACCGTGAAGGTACATCATGACCACGGTTCCCACGGCACACTGTTCCCCGTGCAGGGCTGGTTTGGGCGCGATCTCCTCCAGCCGGTGGGAGAACATGTGTTCGGCCCCGGACGCCGGACGGCTGGAACCGGCTATGCTCATGGCCACGCCCGATGACACCAGGGCCTTGGCAACCAGCTTCGATGATTCCTCCAGTCCCGGTTTGATGTTATCAGCGTTGTCAACAATGATCTCCGCTGTCATCTTGGACAGGGCCGCGGCATAGCTGGAGAAGGGTTCGTTGCGAAGTCTCTGGGCCATTTCCCAGTCAAGGACCGCCGAGTAGTTGGAGATGATATCACCGCAACCTGAGGCCAACAGACGATGGGGTGAACCTGCCAGTATGGTGGTATCGATCACCACCGCCAGGGGTGCCTGGGCCGCCACGGACCTCTTAACACCGTTGATCTGGATAGATGCCCGGGAAGACACGATACCGTCGTGGGACGCGGCGGTGGGGACGGAAATAAAGGGTATCTTCGACTCCTTGGACGCATACTTTGCAACATCGATCGGCCTCCCCCCTCCCACACCCAGTAGGAACCGGACACCGCCATCGTTGATGGTCTTGACCAGTTCCTCCACGTCATCCAGCATCCTGTCTCCCAGAATGAAGGTCTCACAGGGATATCCGGCCTCCGAAAGCTGCCCGGTCACCCCGTCCCCTGCAATCCCCCGGGTTACGTCGTCGGATACAACCACCGCCTTTCCTTCCAGCTTCAAGTTGATAAGCAGATCCTTGATCTGGGCAGTTGCATTGGACCCCAGCAGTATATTTCGGGGCAGTTCCATGAGGACGGCCTTTTGTCCATCGCCTTCCAAATATTCCAAGAATATCACTCTTTTTGGATTATTGGATGCGACAAGTCGGCGAATATATTAATCTATCCATCCGATGAGGGAAACACGTGTTCGGCCGGATAGAAAACGATCAGAGAACCGGGCCTGAAAGGGAAAGACCCACAAACGCGGTGGCATCCTGGCTTTGCCATGGTATTCCCGATAGGTGTCTCATGTGGCGAGGCCGACCCATGTCGATTTGTTCCAGATGCTTCGGGTTCTACCTCTTTGTGGCCCTGGGTTTTATCCTCGGATCCATTTGGACCATATCTGCACAAGCCACGCATTGGAGCCCCTGGGTGTTTTTCGGGATCCTGATGGTATCACTTCTTCCTCTGGCCCTGGACGGTATTACCCAGCAGCGGGGATGGAGACAGAGCAACAATGCCCTGAGATTACTGACCGGTTCCATATTGGGAGGCAGCTGGGGTTTTATGCTGGCCACATTGATCTGGTGAATGTTGTACAGCTCACCTCACTCCCTTCCCTACCCCTTTCCACCTACCCCTTTCCACCTACCCCTTTCACCCTACCCCTTTCCACCTACCCCTTTCACCCTACCCCTTTCCACCTACCCCTTTCCACCTACCCCTTTCCACCTACCCCTTTCACCCTACCCCTTTCACCCTACCCCTTTCCCATCACCACTTCACCCTTTCCAGCTCCCCGTCTTCCCAAAGAACCATTGCCCTGTCGGCAGGGCGATCCTCCTCGGTTTGATCCATGGTATGATCCACGGACACATCAACTACTTCATCCATGGCGTTCCCGTCCTTCCCCCCGGATCGGGTGTACCTGTTCCTCACCTGGCACAGTTCAACCTCTCCGGACCGATCATCGAAAACGGCGGCCAGGCCCCTTTTCATCTCAAGACCGGCTGCAAATTCCTCCACCGCCTTTCCGCTCCTGGAATTTATCGATCTGGCCGCCGATAGGGCATCCAGATCGTCCCGGCTGGTCAAGTAGTGGGCCACGATTATATCGCTTTGACGGATGGCGGAGGGGTCCAGGGCCGAGGGTTCCTGGGTGGCCAACACGGTGCCCAGTCCCTGGCTTCGACCAAGCTTGATCCAGTCCGTTAGCGGTCCCCTGGACAGGGTCCCGCTGTTGGAAGGCATGAAAAGATGGGCCTCGTCGATCATCAGGTTGACCAGGGGAACCCTTCCGGGTCCATCCCTCGATGCCTGAAGCGACTGTATCCGTCGGACCAATAGCGACACCATCAGGTCCCGGGGGTCCCACGATCCTCCCGGTGACATGTGACTGAGATCCAAGATCGCGATGCTGCCCGGGACCATCAGGTCGGATATCCTGCTGCCCACCTTGTCAAGAATGCCTGAATGGGCCAGGCTGGTGAACAGGTAGACCAGTCCATCCTGGATATGATCCGGTGCCCGGGATGATCGTATCTCCTGAATGATCTCATCCAGACCGAAGGGGTTCCAGAATGACCCCAGTTCTTCCCACACGTTACACAGCAGCGCACCGGACGGGTCCACCGGGGACAGCCCGAATGCCCTGAGCAAGTCAAAGGCGGACAGGTCTCTCCACGAGAACCTGATGTTGCCACAATTTCCGGGACGCAGAAGTCTTACCGATCTTCCGATGTCGCAATCACCATTTGCTCCACGGATGTCATGGCCCAGTCCGCCAAACACCCCCAGGGTATCCACCATTATGACACAGGTCCGGTTTCGAATATCCCTGTCCAGAAGTGCATATCCTTCGGCCATGACCCCCAGGGTGTGGGATTTACCCGTCCCCCGTTTTCCCACAACCAGGGTGCAGTGGGGATGGGCGATCTCCAAGAACAGCTCGCCAGTCTCCTCGTAGCGTCCGTTGGGATAGTTAACTAGCCTGCCCAGGCAGGCGCATCCCCTGCGGTCGTGGGTCTTGCTGTCCTTTTCATTCCTGCCCATGATGACATAGGTCTGCAATTTTATCCTCTCCCTGAACGGTCAGGCGAGGGCAGGGTATATCAAGGATTTTGTATGCCGGGATATATACTCGATCAGCATCAGCGGGAGTAGGTCCGGATGAAACGTTCCAGCGACCTGTCGTAGGTTTTTTCCACCTCGGGCGGGAACAGACAGGCGGGCAGTTCCTTCCTGCTCCAGTGGTAGGCAAGACACTCGCAGCAGACCCCGTGCCTGGGACACCCGCTGTATGTGCAGTTGCACCGCTGGTTGTTGCGAGATTCATTGGGGCAGTCCATAACAGGTGATCGGTCCTTTGATCATTAAGGCTTGCGTCATTTTTCGGGACCCGGATCCCTCGGGGTAAAAGAGTTATGTTGGAAATTGCATAAAACCGATCCAGGAAGATCGAACATGAAGGCAATGGTGCTGCAAGATCCCGGTCCTGTTGAGGATGCCCCCCTCGACATGAGAGATGTGGACGACCCCGAACCCGGCCCCGGCCAGGTGCGTCTCAAGGTATCGATTTGCGGGGCCTGCCACACAGATCTCCACACGGTGGAGGGTGAGATTGATCTGCCCTTGCTTCCCCTGATACCGGGCCACCAGATCGTGGGCACCGTGGACAAGATGGGGGAGGGGGTGAGCCAACGCCGGTTGGGGGATCGTTTGGGGGTGGCATGGGTCAACGGTTCCTGCGGGAAGTGCGAGCTGTGCACCAAGGGCCTTGACAATCTCTGCGACCAGGCCCGCTTCACCGGTCTTCACACCAACGGCGGATATGCCCAGCACGTTGTGGTGGATCAGCTTTACGCTTTCCCCATCCCCGATAAGTTCACCGACGCCGAGGCATCTCCTCTTCTCTGTGCCGGAATAATCGGTTACCGATCTCTCAAGCTTTCCGAGATCGAACCCGGGCAACGGCTTGGGCTCTACGGTTTCGGTGCCAGCGCCCACATAGCTATCCAGGTGGCAAGGCACTGGGGTTGCATGGTGTACGTGTTCACCCGAAGCCAGGACCATCGTGACCATGCCATGGCGCTGGGGGCCGAGTGGGCAGGCGACGCCCGGGACGAATCCCCTGAAAAGCTGGACAGTGCCATCACCTTCGCACCGGCTGGGTGGATAGTTCCCCTGGCCCTGGGCCGTCTCGTACAGGGAGGCACCCTGGCCATAAACGCCATCCACATGAGCCCGATCCCGGAGATGGCGTACTCCACCATTTACCAGGAGCGTACGGTCAGGTCCGTTACCAACTTCACCCGTCAGGACGCGGTGGAGTTCCTAAAGCTCGCAGGGGAACTACCGGTACGGACGGATGTGGAAACACATCCCCTTGAAGAGGCGAACCAGGTACTACAAAAGCTCAAGCGCAGCGAGATACGGGGCGCGGCGGTGCTGGAGATACCGCAGTAGCTACTTCGGTTCCAGATCGGCGTTCACTATCACCAGGACCCCCGAATCCCGGTGGAACTGGATCTTGGAATTCCTCACGATCAGCCGTTGTTTGTAGAAAGGGGCGTCCAGGACGGTTGTTTCTATCTCTCCGCCTTCACCGGACGGGTTGATACCGCTTGATTCCCCGAGGGAAACAAGTTCATCCACGGCCTCCTTATCGATGATCCTGCCCAGCCAGTCCTCTCCCAGGCTCTCGGCGAACACACCTGTCATCATGACCCGGAAATCGTCCTTGATAACGGACCTGAGAACCTCCTCCTGGTCCATTTGCCAAAGGGGGTTGATGCAGGCTATCTCCAGGGTATCACAGATATCCGCAATCCTCGATCGCTGGTACTCGGAAGCGATCGCCCCGGTAACGATCCCCTCTATATCATACTCGTCCACCGCCTGCCGGACGGCGTTCTCGAGATCGGCAAGCTCCTCCTCCTTTTTCCCCGGGGTCCGATGGAACACGTGAGGGATCTCCGCGGCCATGGCCTGGAGCATGGTAAGGGTGATGTTGGGGGTGTGGAACATGTAGCTGTGGGGGTTGTCGGAGACCATGGTGATAAGACACGTGATCTCGTGATCTTGTCCAGCGAGATGGATGGCAAGGCAGGAATCCTTCCCGCCGGAGAACAGGGCTCCCAATCGCATGGTCGTAACTGCACATGGGCCCTAATAACGGTTGGCCCTCATCAACGATGGCTGCTCAGATCGTACGGTTCAAGGATCGACTGGGTTTTATGGGCACCCTGATAGATGGATCAACCTGGATCATCTCTGGTTGATGCTGAAACCATCATAGGGTTCACCCTTGGTGATCTCCCCGGCGATATTGGTTTCCATGATCGTTCTGACTTCCCCGACATCCTTTGTGTGCCCCAGCGCCCACATCAGTTTCGGGAGAGCGGCTTCCGGTAACATGTTCTGCCCCTCTATTACACCTCTTGCCAGCATGTGTCGCCCGGTTTCGTAGACCCTCAGGTTCGTAAATCCGTATAGCGGCTGTACCGTGATGACCACCGGGATCTCCTCTTCCTGGGCCCTTTCCAATGCTGAATACATGGGTCGTCCCACGTGCCCGAGACCCGTTCCAACGATCACAACACCGTGATATCCCTTGTCTATCACAGCTTCCATGACGTCCGGGTCCATTCCAGGATAGAAATACAGCATCGTGACCTTTTCATCCAGCTTGGTATCGAGGTAGAAGTCCTCCCTGTTCATTCTTCGTTTGTAATCCGATGTGTTGAATGAGATATTGCCGTCCTGGATACGTCCCAACGGGATATCGGCTATTGTTCTGAAAGAGTCCCTCCTGGAACTGTGCATCTTCCTTACCCTGGATGCTCTGTGTATGAGATCATAATCATCGCTGGTGGTCCCATGCATGACGACAACGACCTCTGCAAGATCGCTGTTGGCTGCAAGTGTCGTGGCGTTAATGATGTTCATCGGTCCGTCGCTGGAGGGCCTGTCACTGCTTCGCTGGGAACCGACTATCACAACGGGGATCGGCAGGTTCTTACAGAAGTAAGAAAGCGCCGAGCCAGAATAACCCATGGTATCGGTCCCGTGGCCGATTATCACCCCATCCGCCCCGGATTCGATCTCCTTCCCCACGGCCTCGGCCGTCTTTATCCAATACTCCGCGCAAAAGTTCTCGGATAGTATCTTGTATAGGGTTTTGGGGGTCAGGTTGCAAATGTCGATCAGTTCCGGTACGGCGGAGAAGAGCTCGGAAGGGTTGAAGGCCGGAAGAACGGCACCGGTTCTGTAGTCCAGCCTGCTGGCGACGGTCCCACCGGTACCCAGCAACGTGACATTCGGCAATTCGGGATTGCGATCCACCTTCTTTTCGGGTATCTTGTATTCACCAGCCCGGTATCCGATCTCCTTGATGGATGCGTCGTCAGGCAGCTGTATCCCTATATTGTAACCAGTATCCACCTTTATGGAGAGATAATCATCAGACGTGTTCTCGGAGCGGGGGAGTATTACACCCTCGTATCTGGACCCGTCCGTTTTTTTAATCTGGACGACCGACCAGGTCCTGATCCTTTCTCGGATCAATCTCTCAAGGAGTTTGCCACGGTACCCATCCGGCGGGCCGTATTCCGTCATAGATATTCCTCCACTATGCTGGCCACGGAGGCGCCGTTCAGCCTGTGGTCGTGCTCTTTCATGATCAGGCCGACTATCTGGTCTTTACTCAAGGCTTTACCCGCTTTCTTGATCGATCCGATCCTCTTCTTCACAAGCGGGTGTATCTCGTCATCTGAAAGATAATCGTTTTTGGCCTTCTCAAGGATATCCAGTTGGGCTTTGGGGCCCTTTTCCTTACAGAGCTCAACCATCAACGGTGTAACCGCCGATCGAGATATCCTGTTCTTCTCCACGGATACCCCGAGGTCCACCATGGCGTCTTCAGTTATCGAATGCCCGTCAAGACCCTTTCTTGACAGATACCTGGGGACCTCGAAGAGCAGCCGGTATGCAAGCTTGCCGGATATCCCCTGATCAATTACCATGCGCTCGAAAAGGTCCGTCCTGCCATGTCTTATCAGATCGGACAGCTGCTCAAATGTAATGCCTTGATCTGTATATTGTTCCATCAGTTCGACCGGGTTCTTTTTTATACTCTTTCGGATCGACTCCATCTTGTCCCGGGGATATTCGATGGGCGGTGTGTCCGTATCGGGATATAATCGTTCCTTGCCATGGATCACCCTTAAGAACTCATTATTACCGTCCGGCAGTGCCCTGCGGGTTTCCTGGGGAACGCCGTCAAAGGCCTGTTTGACCCTCTCGATAGTCTTCTTCATGGTGTGCAAGACCCGATTAGTTGGGCCTCTGGCTGCGATGTATCCGTCCTCATCATTCAGTTTGAGCAGGTCCCGGATCATGCTGTCCCGGTGCCCATCAACGAATAACTCATCTGGAAAGTTCTTCCTACGGATGGAATCTTCACGCGTTTCACCCGAATGGAACATCTCGTTGCATTGGATACCCGTGATCAGGCTGCATTTATCAAAAATCTCGAACCCGAAGTCCCTGCCAGGCTGGATCTCCTTTGACAGGACATTCTTCATGGACGGCAGCCTGACTGCAAAGGCGGATTCACCCTCCCCCAGGTCCTTGAACAGATGGGTTATCTCTATGTATGTATGCTTGAAATCGTCCTTCATTACGGGGAGATCCTTTAGTACATCCTGGACCTCAATTAGGGAATGCTGCCTGACAACCTCGTGTGCGCACCATTTTGGAAGAAGTGACAGGTCCTGGATACCCTTGATCTCAACCCGACTTCCACCGTCTATCGAGATGTTCACGTCCTGTCTTACGGAACCGATCCCTCTGCGGACCAGACCTGAGCTGCGCAGGTACAGCCCTATCATACCAGCCACCTCGACCAATTCCTGGGGAGAGTTGATCTCTCTATGGTCAGTGATGATCTCGGTCAGGGGTATCCCGAGCCGATCCAGATTGTAGTAAACGGTCCGGTTCCTATCCTCGGTCTTGATCTTCCTGGCAGCATCCTCTTCCACAAGGATATTCGTGATGGTAACCTTCTTGCCGTTGAGGAGCTGGATATGCCCGTCCCTGGCAATTATCATCGTCCGTTGAAATCCTGTCGTGATGGACCCGTCAAGATACTGCTTCCGGTTCACGACCAGCTCTTCAACAGGGGACGCGCAGTCAAAGATGCAGGAAAGATGAAAACCGATATCGATCGCTTCCATGTCCGGCCAGAATGGAGGGGTCTCATCCATTTCATATGTGCAGACATGATCGTCGTTTGCATGATAGATGACCAAATAATCCTTTTCAACCTCGACCAGCATGCCGGGATCGAAATCTCCCATCTCTCCAAGAACCGCTCGGAATTTCCGATTAAAGGTGTATTGCGCGCTCTTCATCAGCTCCTGATCCAGCTCTGCTTGACACCTACAGAATAGTTTTCTTCCGGTCTTCAACTGGTGATGGATCTCCAGGCCGGCTTGGAATCCTAAGGCTTTGTAATCGATTTCCCGCGGGTCAAGCATGTTTCCATATCCTACTACAACGGGGGCTGAACAAATTTCCCAGTATAATCATTTCTATTGTTTTTGATGAAAAATCACACAATTCAGCCAACATCCCGGTCATTCGGCTAATTGGTCAAAGGTCAGAAATCAAATGGTGTTGGCTCAAATTGTGAATCCCGATAGTTCCCACATGATAAGAAAACAAAAAAATGTCCAATCTTATCAAACGTTACTTGAAATCGAGAAAATATGAACGATCTTAGCGATAATGCGCAAAAATAACCCATTTCCCCACGATCCATACAGGCTCCAATATCTCTATCAATAACCTTGATATACCCATTTGTACTAAGGTGGCTGTCCTGGGGGGTAGGCTTATGGACAGGGATGTTGGAAAAAAAGTGGAAAAGGCCAATGATTACCTTAAAAAGAACAAGGTCGTGTGGGTCCAGGGTCAGTTCGTAGATATTTTTGGTTCCCTGAGATCCTATTCATCACCCGTTGATGAATACCTTACCAAGGACATGTGGCGAACGGGGATAAGCTTCGATGGCTCCTCCACGGGTTTTTCGCAGATCGACAGGTCCGATCTCAATCTTGTGCCGGACCCTGAAACCCTGGTCGTTCTGCCCTGGACATCGGGTGAACAGAGAACCGCCAGGGTCATTGTGGACATAAAGGAAGCCCAATCATGGGATCCCTTTGAGGATTCTCCGAGGGAGATATCCAAGAGGACGGATCAGGCTGTCAAGGATGCCGGTTTTTCAGAGGTCAAGATATCCCCCGAGCTTGAGTTTTACATATTTTCCTCCATGAGCGATGTCATATTGGCAAACGATCTATGGACATCGGATTCTCCCAAGGGACTGGGAAACATCCGGGTACTTCCCGAGATGTTGGAAGATTACTCCCAACCGAAATACCTGCTCAAACCGGAACATGGATATTTCGCATCATCACCCTTGGACACGACCGAGCTTTTCAGGAACGAGTTCTCATCCACATTGATGAAGCTTGGAGTGCCCGTGAAATATCATCATCACGAGAACGGTACCAGCCAGCAAGAAGTAGAGTTCAGGGCTATACCCACCGCAACAAGGGCGGCGGATACATCCGTGATCTTCAAGTATGCATCCAGAAATGTAGCGGCCCGTTTCGGTCTTCTTCCCACGTACATGCCCAAGCCGCTCTTTTCAGATGCGGGTAACGGGATGCATATCCACTCAACTTTATGGAAGGGCAAGAAACCCGTATTCTTCGACAAGGACGAACCCTTCTCCCTGAGCCAGACCGCCAGATATTTCATAGGCGGGGTGATGGAACACGCCCAGGGAATGACGGCGATAACCAATCCCACGATCAATTCATATCGCAGACTAGTAATTGGTGCCGAGGCGCCTGTGTACATATCATGGTCGGCCATGAACCGTTCAGCCCTGATCCGGGTGCCGGATCACACGGACGACCCGATCACCGTGAACGTTGAGGTCAGACATCCGGATACGTCGGCCAATCCCTATCTTGCCAATTCTGTTGTGGTCCAGGCAGGGTTGGATGGGATCCGCAAGAAGATTGAACCCGGAGATCCCACTGATGCCAATCTGTACACCATGACACCAGACCAGTTGAAAAAGGATGGGATAAAAGCACTTCCGTCTACACTGGGGGCTGCGTTGGAGATGATGGAAAGTGATGATTTGGCCAAGAACGTTCTTGGAACCGGGGCTTATCAGACATTCCTGGATCAGAAGATTGAAGAATGGAAGTCATTCTGCACTCACGTATCACCATGGGAGCATTTCAGGTACTTTGATATCTGATAATTACCCCATCTATCCCATCTCAACTAAAAGGTATTGGCATCCTGGCCCCCATAAAAAACACTTCCATAATATAGAAACTATAAATAACACGTCTGCATTGCTAATTTAACTCTCACTTTCAAGGAGGCACCATGATGCTACTGGTTGAGGAACTTCAGGCGCTGCTTCACAAGGAAATAGCGATCATAATGAGCGATGGTCAGGCTTACCGCGGAAAGCTGGTCAAGTTCGACAAGGATATCATAATAATGAAAGAAATATACGAAACCACCAACCAGGAGATTGATTGGGTGGAGACCAAGGGTAGCGGCAAGTCCACCACCATAAAGGGTTACATCCCCTGGAGGAAGGTCACCCTTCCCAGGCTAATCGCCAGGGTGGACACGATCATGCGGATCTGGCCCTGGACCCCCGGCGATCCGAAAAAGGTCAAGAAGTGATGTGATTCACACATCCAGAGGGCCACTATCGGGGCGTTATTCCGGCTTTATAAAGTTAGTTGAGACTTTTTATTATTTCCGGGTTTCCTCGTTTTTTCTCAAATTCAACTCGATTAACGCCTGATAAGAATGTAGACCCTTCGTCCAATATATTTTTTCTCTGATAGGACCATTGCGCCATTCCCGAT
>Ga0272441_10011250_pt1 | contig 13324 bp, 10 predicted proteins | sample SSMProp6N_FD_193582 | JGI IMG/M metagenome (GOLD analysis project Ga0272441, IMG submission 193582) | Marine sediment archaeal communities from Little Sippewissett salt marsh, Falmouth, MA, United States - SSM-Prop-6N | ecosystem: Environmental > Aquatic > Marine > Wetlands > Sediment ... | reverse complement strand
TATACCAGGTACCGGTAGAACCAGCGACATAATCTAGAAGCTTCAGCTCTTTCTCAATGTTAGCAGAACCCCGGGAGTTTCTGTTAGGATCTAATAAAGAAATTTGATAATTAGCATTTCCCGGGATAGCAAGCTTTAAGGCAATCAGCTGTCCCTCTTCTACTTCTATACTGTAGTAATCATCATTATCTCCCGCTTTCAAAAATCCAGTAATCGAACCAGACGATATAGGAATAGCTTCCTGGATAGATTTTCCGGCATCCTGTCCGCTATCCGCATCATTTTGATTCTGAATATCAAGCGATAATTGATATTCACCTTCTCCGGAAGAACGATGTATTTTTATATACCAGGTACCGGTAGAATTAGCAACATAATCTAGGATCTTCGATTCTTTTTCAGTAATAGCAGTACCACGGGAGCTTTGGTTGGGATTTAACAAATATATTTGATAATTAGCATTCCCCGGGATAGCAAGCTTTAAAGCAATCAGCTGTCCCTCTTCTACTTCTATACTGTAGTAATCATCATTATCTATTTGGCTTCCTTCTCGTTTTTCGCCAAGACTTCCAGTATAAGTACCAGGTTTAATTAGAACGGCTTCTTCCAATTTATCAGTCTCTGGTAACTGATTTTCCGCCTCTGCAAATACTAATAAATTCATAGAAATAAAAATAGAAAAGAAAATCACCAACATAAAAACTTTTCGTGTTTTCATAATAGATCACTCCTTTTATTTATTTTATTATTCTTAAATTACTTATTTTTATTTCGTTATATATTTAAAATCCTCCTTTTTAAGGATTATTCTTTATAGTAGAATTTTATAGCTTTTGATTTAAATCATAGCCTGCTGGAAATTCATAAAGAGCCTTTATCATCATCTACATAATCTCCGAGATAAAATTAAAGTTTTGCCAATTTCTCTTTTCAACTACTTCTCCCTTCCAGGCATTAAATCCAGCTACCCCACTGAAGAAATGGAGATATAAAGCATAACTGTTTTCCGGATAACCACAGAAAGAAACATTCGCTTTATTCCTCAGAAATCCTGTAAGATTGTGCTTTGAAATAAAATAAATAAAGTTAAAATATTTTTAAGGACTAGTGGCAATAGACACTATTTTCCTCCTATCTTCCTCGGTTGTAACCGTTATCCAGCGAGTATTCCTGCCTTCATCCCAACCATAGTAGGGGAACCCTGGTTTGGATTTTACATAAATACTTACTTCGTAGAGAGGCTGATGATTATGCCATTTTTGTTCTTCCTCAGGATAGAGACTAACCATTTTGATCTTGTCTAAACTGGAAAAATTTGCTTTCCACATCTCCTTCATATTTACATTTCCAATCAGGTTTTCATCCATCATAGAAAACACTTGCTCAAAATCTTCCCGGTCTACTGTTTCAAAAAATTCATAGATATAATTTTCTTCTTTTATCCTATCAACTATATCCGAAACTAATTCGTATTTGATTTCTTTCGGTTCAATATTTTTTCCAGTATTCGGGTCAAAATATTGGATACTCAATAATTCGCCAGTTAACCCATCTATAGTATATGCAGCAGATTGTGAAGCAAAGAGAAAAACCCATACCGGCTTTCCCCGATAAGTGCTTACAGTATTATCGATAATATATACTGATGAAGTTCTCTCCCAGGAGGGAGCACCTGCAGTAAAAGCAACCTGGGCAGCTTCCTGCATGGAGATACCCGGTTTATTTTTGGGAAAAGAAGAAAGGATGGGTGATATTCTTTTTACATGCTTTTCCTCTTGCAATGAGATAATTTTGCTATTGACAATTCGGATATTAAATCTTTTATCGTCTTGAGGACGAACAAAGATGATATCCCATTCCCAGGAAAGATCATTTTCCGCCCAGTGATAATCCAATTTTCTTCCATGAGGATTCATGTACCACAAAACTGCTTCACAATCCCACTTTTTAGCTGCCTGGTATGCCAGGGCAGCCGCTTCCAAAGAAGTTAACTGGGGAGTATCCCTTGTTTCTTTTGCCTTGATAAAAGCAGAAAAACTGAGTGTGATAATAATGAAGCACAAAAAAATGACTTCCATCTTCAAATGTGATTTATTCATAATTATAATCCTTACTTCTATAATTCTTAACAAATATTAGTTTTGATATTTTATAGGTAAAATTAACTTTTTAGGCTAATTTTATATCTTACCTTATACAACTTATTTCCTATGCAATTTTAAATACCATCTTAATGGGGATAAGAACACCTTAAAATAAGGCGCTCTTATCCCCGCACTTTATAAATTCTAATTATTATAAGATTTTCTTAAATCATATTTTGAAAATATTTATTTTTTTCCAGTACCAGAAGACTGGACCTCGTAAGAACCAGTTGGCTGTCCTCCAGTAAACAAAGTAATGCTTTCACTATTAAAAGCTATGTGATTATCACTGGGAGATATGCGTTCTACCCTAAAGAAAAAAGTTGAAGCGCCGGTCACAAAATCTCTGGGAATAGTGACTAAACCATGGCAGGTATAGCCAACCGGATCATTTGGAGGCGACACATTAGGTAAAGTGATTTCCGCTGTTCGAAAAACTCCTCCCATCTGTCCGCTTCCAGGGAAACCATAGATAAGTCTGAATTTAGCCGAAAAGCCCTTTCCTCCACTGCTTCGGTTGGTCGCTAAAGCAGTGATATCAAGGGTTAAATCAGTATCCCCGGGAGGGACATTATTGAATGTCCATTCCATATAATCTTGGCAGTCAGGATCTCTCAGCCAATACCAACCTTGAATCATGTTGCCGTTAGAATTGGAATTACTGGCGGTGAATCTTTCTACAGAAGCAGATTGTGATTGTCCTGTCTGAGCAGATGGAGAGCCGGATATATTGATAGAAAGCTGATAATCTCCTTCACCAGTAGACCGACGTATCCTGATAAACCAAAATCCAGTTATCTCAATGTCATGCTGAAGCGTTTTAATATTACCCTGAGTATGCACTATACCTTCACTATGAGTAGAATTGGGATTGTAAAGAAATGGGCTAAATTTTGCATCAGAAGGAGATGTAAGTCTAAGATTTATTGTTTGGCCTTCCTGCAAATATATTTTATACCAATCATCTTTATCTGAAATATTTAAGAATCCTGTAAACCGACCGGTGTCAATTTCAATTGCCTCATCAGAAGTATTTCCAGCATCTTGATGACTTCCTGCATCATTTTGGTTCTGAACATCTACTGAAAGCTGATAGTTTCCTTCACCGGAAGAACGACGTATCCTAATATACCAAATCCCGCTAACAGTTGCCGTATACTGGAGAGTCCTAATATCCTCCTGTCTTGTAGTGGACCCAACACTGGAAGTTGATTCAGGTTTTCTAAGATAAATAGTAAAATTGCTTCCGGAAGGTTGAGCAAGTTGGAGATTAATCATTTGTCCTTCTTGTACGTTTAATCCATACCAGTCCTCTTTGTCAATTTGGCTTTCGGCTGTTTGTCCTCCAAGACTTCCAGTATAAACACCGGATTGAATTAAGAATGCATCATCCTGATCATTGGTATCAGGTAATTGGTTACCCTGATAAAATTGATTTTCCTGATAAGGGGGAAATGTTTCTGTTTCTGTAGTTTCTATTATTTCAATACTTTTCTTATTGAATGCGACGTGATTACCATCAGGCGAAATTCGTTCAATTCGCACAAAGAGAACAGAAGCCTCTTGAATAACCAATCTGGGAATAGTGACTTGGCCATTACAGGTATAACCAACAGAATCACTTGGCGATGATATATTGGGTAAGGTAATTTTTTGAGTTACAAAGACATTTCCGCCAGGCACTTCATAAATGAGTAGAAATTCTGCCGGAAGGCCTCTCCTCCCATCAAGGCGATCAGTGGCCAGGGCAGTAATATCAAGGGTTAAATCAGAATTCTCGGATGGAATATTCTCAAAAGTCCATTGGGCAAAATTTTGAAGGGAATTGTCTCTAAGCCAATACCAGCCTTTTATTGAATCACCATTAGTGTTGAAATCATTAGACAAGTTTGAGCTACTGGCAGCAAAAAGATTCATAGATAATATAAAAAAAGCAAAAAAGAAAATTAGAAGCATAAATAATTTTTTTACTTTCATCATTTCTATCTCCTTTATATATTTCATAATTTTAAAGAATATCTGCTATTAAAATATCTAAATCTTTTCCTTTATTACTTTTTAAAATTTCCCCAGATTTCACCTCCTTTCCATTAAATATGGTGTTAAACTAAATTTTTTGTGTACCCTATAAAATAAAAAAACGCCAACACTTTTAAATTTTAAAAGTTGGCAGTTTGGCAGTCATATCAATCAAATGATTTAGACCCATAACTTTGTGCCCTATCCTTTGGGATAGTTTGCCTTTTTCAACATTTTTATAAATGTATATTTTTCCGATTTATAGCTCACTATTTATATACTACTTAGATTTGTAAAAATCCTTCTTTTTTGTGATTTTAAATATTTTAACTTCTAAAAAGGACTTCTTCTTTGTTAAATAATCTCGTTGCTCCAATTAACGCTATACCGGCGATAATTGAATTTGCCATAAAAGTAGTGATGATATGACTCCAGTATATTTTACCCATTAATATTTCTTTAAAAACAAAACTGCTGTTTAGCACTGGAATCAGGAACATGTTTCCGTTTAACTCTATTCCCTGGCTAATAGAAATGATTCCTAAGAAAATGGTCAGCATATAAATTGGAGTAATATAACTGGAAGCTTCCTTAATGTTGCGAGCAAATATTCCCACAATAACCAATACTGCACTGGTCAATCCTACCAATGGAAGCAATATTAAAAATAGTAATAACAAATGGTTAAAAGTGATTCCAATTTTCAATCCTTCAATGGTTCCACTTCCCGCAATTGCATTTCCTGATAATAAAGAAATAGAAATGCCACACAAACCTAAAACCATGCTGGTAAATGATACCATCATCACTGCCAGGCATTTACCTAATACGATTTCCAATCGGCTGATTTGACTAACAAGAAGGGTGGCAATGGTCCCTCTCTCTTTTTCTCCGGCAGTAATATCAATGGCAGTATGCATGGCTCCGGCAAAAATAAGTATAATTATCAGGTATGGTAATAGGAATCCCAGGAATGCACCGGCAACCTTTTCCGATGAAGCTACATTTTCCGTTTCAATGGTAAAAGGATGTATAATTTCTTCACTTAGATTTAAGTCGTGTAATCTTTTGGAAACAATTTCTCTCGAATAGATTTCCAATGCTGTTTGAACTCTTTTCTGGGCAACTCTCGACTTGATTTCGGTCGTATCATATTTTAAGATAAGCTGACTAAAATCTCCTTCCATAATTTTATTGTAAAATTGAGGAGGTATTTCAAGGATTGCATGTACTTCTCCATTTTTTAATCTGGTAAAAATATTCTCTTCTGTAGTCACAGTGTTAATCATGTCCTGTTTTTCAATATATTCCGATAATGGCAATGCAAATTCCTCACCTATTATTGCAACAATCGAAACGTTTTCTTCAGATTTCTTATTTCCCATTTGGCTGAAATAACCCATGCCAATAAATAAGAGGGGATAAAAAATGAGAGGCACAGCAATCATGGCAATTAATGTGCGCTTATCTCGGATAGCTCCGACAATTTCCTTGCTAAATACAGCCTTTACGTTTTTCCAGTTCATCATAGTTTATTTTCCCGTCCTATTAATTCAAAGAATAGTTCTTCCAAATCTTCCGATGAAGAGTGTTTCTTTAGCTCTCCTAAAGTACCATTGGCAAGAAGCTTTCCATGATGAATAATACCGATAGTATCACATAATTTTTCTGCTTCTCTCATGATGTGAGTCGAATATATAACACATTTTCCTTGTTTTTTAAATTCCTTAACATAATCAGTTACCGTACGGGCAGTAATAATATCCAGACCTACAGTTGGTTCATCTAAAATCAATACAGAAGGATCGTGTAAAATACAACGGGCGATTGATAATTTTTGTTTCATACCCGTAGAAAGTTTATCCACCCTTACATCTTTAAAATTATCCATATTTAAAGTGTGAAAAATATCATCCATCTTTTTATCGATAGCTTTATTTTCCATTCCATTGATTTTACCAAAAAACTTTAATGTTTCCCTTGGTGTAAACCGACCATATAATCCTGTTTCGCCCGATAAAAATCCAATCTGTTTCCTCACCTCATGCGGTTTTTTTACCACATCAAACCCGTTAATCTTTGCTTTTCCATCAGTTGGCTGCATCATAGTTGCCAAAATTCTTAAAGTGGTCGTTTTTCCGGCTCCGTTAGGACCCAAAAGACCGAATATCTTTCCTTTTTGACAATTAAATTCCAGATGATTGACTGCAACAACCTTACCTCTTTTATTATCGTGAAATATTTTTGTTAGTCCTTCTACTTGAATCATCTCTTATTGGGAACCTCTTCACATATTCATTTTGACTAATAAAGACAATCTTCATCTTGAAACAAATTTCCATAGCAACTGTTGACTTGCAAAATAACTAAAATCTATTTCATCAGTTTGCAAACGATATGCCAACAACCCGTATGCTAAATTTATTTTAGAACAATCTTTTGGTAAATCTAAAGCATTCTCAAAGCATTCATGATTTCTTCTTTTACATTTTCGCTTTCTTCTATTTTCAGAGCTTTTTCTAAAGCGTTTCTCGATCTCTTACTCCCGAGTTTCCCCAGAGCCCAGGCAGTATATCCCCGAATCATTGGTTGATCGTCTTCCTGTAAAACCTTTATTAAATGCGGTATGGCAATCGAATCACCTATATTTCCTAATGCCAGTATTGCATTTCTTTTTATTGCTTTCATGGGTCTCATTGCAATTTGGTTATCTGAAAAATAAGATGTAAATTCCTCTTCAGTCATTTCCAATAAAGGAATCAATGGTACTCTTGAGCCGATATAACCATATTTTGGCAGATATTTTTTTGGATTTTTATTTCTATTTTTCGGGCAGACATCCTGGCAGATGGTGCAACCATATAAATTGTCACCCCATACTTCCCGATATTTTACAGGCACATCTATTAATCTTTCAGAAATATACTGTAAGCATTTCGTTCTATCGATAACATAGGGAGATACAATAGCTTTTGTAGGACAGGCATCCATGCAAGTTCTGCAACTACCGCAATTATTCTGAAGAGAATCATCTTTGTCTAATTCTAATTCGGTAATAATCTCTCCTAAAACCACCCAAGAACCAAAATCTTCTGTAATGATAACTCCATTTTTCCCATACCATCCTACTCCGGCTCGTTGGGCAATGGGTTTTTCTACCAAAGACACATAACATGATTTATTTTTGGATTTATATTTGCCATCTGTTTTTTGATTGATAAAATCAATGACACTTTTTAACTTCTCTTTAACTTCATAATAAAAATTGGCAATATCATATTTGGCAATTTTTCCACATGGCTGTTCGCAATTTCCAAAATTACCATCTTCTTCAATTAAATAGTATTGCGCAACAGTGATGATAGATTTTGCATTTTTTAATATATTTTTCGGATTACATCTTTCGCTGATTTTATTTAAATAGATTTTTCCTGCATTTAAAGATGTGTCATCTCCACTGGAATATTTACTCCTGGGAATATATCCTTTCTCGATACTTCCTATTATCGATTTTTCTGCCCGAGGAAAAGCTTCTGCATCTGTTATTTTAATAATATCCAGGCCGTTTTCCTTCCCTATATTTTTAATTTGTTCAGTTATTGACATAAATTAATCCATTTACTAATTTTTAACACTGGCTATAATAGAGTGCATTCACTCCTCTTATAAATTAACAAAATTTTAACAATCAAAAGTCACTTTCAAAATAGTTCTTTGTGGATTTTCTAAAATACAAAGTGAAATTCTTTTCCAATATTTTTAATATTTTCAGAAGTTAAAGCTTTTTTGTTATTAAAATCTCGCTTAAAGATTAAATATCTTTTTAACAAATTTATTTATTATATTATTAAATTATTCAATTTTAAGCGGTTTAAATTATCTTTTTCTATAAGCCTGTATGATGAAAACAATACCGGCAGCTATTAAAAGTAACGGCCATAATCTTCCTATTGCTATCCATGGGAAAAAACTGTTTAATAAAAAGATAACCCCTATAACAATGATAATAATTCCGACTAATAATCTTTCATTTTTTCCGGAAATGTGTGAATGACCCTCTGATTCAAAATGTTCTTTTACTTCTTCGATAACCTCTTCCGCGCCCTTTTTTACTTTATCTTTGAATTGCTCCCTTTTGTTAAAAGCATCATCGGAAACCTGTTCAGGATTTTTAGGTATTATTACCCAGGCAATCAAATAGGCAACAATTCCTGCACCCCCCAATAATACAACAAGTACGGTTAATAATCTTACCAAAGTAGAATCAACATCGAAATATTCTGCTATTCCTCCGCAGACTCCTGCAATCATGTAATCTTTTCTTGACCTGTAAAGTTTTTTCTTCATAATTAAATTTACTCCTTTCATAATTTACAAATTGGCTGATTTACCAATTCACCAATTTAATGGATAGTATATTATACAAGTGTATCTCGTTTTAACTATATACAACAAAAACTCTTATCTTTATAATTTATCGCTTTGTTTCAATAGCCTTTTTCATAAAAAAATAATAAATTTTATATATATTTTAAGATTTATTTATAGATATTGGATTTAAGCAATCCGAAATGAATTCAAAAAATCAAAGCTTTAAAATAAATAAATCACTACACATTGATATTTAATACTCCTATTATCTTTTGTATCCTATCATCCTTAAAAAATCTTTTCTCTCTTTTATATTTTTATCATTTTCAATGCCTTTGGGTGAATAACCATCAATCACACCTAAAACTCCTCTTCCCAAATCAGTTTCAGCCACAATGACCTCAACCGGATTAGCTGTAGCACAAAATATTGAACATACCTCCGGGCAATTTTTAACCGAATTTAATACATTAATAGGAAAGGCATCTTGTAATAATATAATAAACGTGTGCCCGGCACCTATCCTGTTTATATTTTTAATTGCTAAAGATGTTAATGTTTTATCATTTCCTTCTGCTCTTACCAGGCACGGTCCGGAAGCTTCATTGAAAGCCAGTCCGAACTTTCCTCCGGGTACTCCGGTCACCATTATTTCATAGAGATCTTCAACGGATTTTATGAAATGTGATTGACCGAAAATAATATTTGTCCCCTCCGGAAATTCCATACTAACCGATTTTATTTCCATAATAATGCCTCCCTTGGAATTATTTATATTTTTTTCATTTAATATAGTTATGATATAATTACTAATATTTTACCATAATTTATTTGAAAATATTAGTGTTAATCATCGCTAAGGAGATTTCTTAATGCTTTTTTGGAATAAAATTCGCCAGGATATATTTATAGAACAAAATGTTATGGTGTTATCTTTATCTGTTGCCTTTGTTATTATTGCTTTTTTTAGCTGGTATCCTATCCTCCCAATTTATCTTTTAGAATTAGGAGCAACTGATTTTCAAGTAGGCTTTTCATATACCTTACTATCTCTAGCTTCCACGCTGATGCAATTTTTTGGAGGCATCCTTTCTGATCGCTTTGGCCGAAAATGGATGATTGTTTTTCCCAGTTTTATCTTTCCCGTATTATACTTCCTGCTTGCAAATTCTGCTAATTGGCAGATGTTAGTGTTTTTACTTGTGTTGGTAAATAGTTTAAGCTCTCTTCAATTACCTTCTTTTTATGCTATGATCGCAGAATCAGTTCCAAAAATAAGACGAGCTAAGGCTTACAGTATATTTGAATTGTTTGTTGTTTTGGGAATAACCATTGGACCGGCCGTTGGAATACTTTTAATTTCGCGGATGAATATCAGATATTTATTTTATTTTAGTACTTTTATTACATTATTTTGTGCTTTATCAAGAATGCTCTGGCTAAAAGAGACCCATCACCACCGCATCAAAATAAATAAAAATGATTCTTTCAAAAAGTTATTTAATAAAAAGATATTGCTAATTATTGCTGCTCTATCATCTCTTTTTCTTTTATTCAATCTGACAACTAATGGACCCTTTATTTCATTGTATGCAAAAGAAATCATGCATTTTAATAAATCTAAAATTAATCTTTTATTTGCATTGGGGGGTTTTGCTGCGGTTATTTACAGCATTTGGGGTGGAAAAATCGTTGGAAAATGGGGCAGCATAATAACACTTTCAGGCAGTGCGTTGGGTATGGGACTATTTGTAATCTTATGGAGTTTGAGTTCTTCTCAATTTCTGACTATATTTCTATTTGTTATCTTGTATATTTTCTTCCAAAGCTGCTATATTTCTTATGGTGCATTATTAGCAGATATCACCCATCAACAATCCAGAGGTTTAGTCATTGGATTTATCGGTACAACGACCGGATTGATAGGTTCGCTTGGTCCCTCTCTTGGAGGTTATTTAAGGTTATATTTCAATCCTGCTTCCACGTTCTGGGCCGGATTTATATTTGCATTAGCCACCGCTCTGATACTGACAATGGTCAAAGATTAACTTTTCAAATTGATATTTTTTCTTGATTTATTTTTTTATACTAATATAATGGTAAACACCTATTAAAATGATGAAAGATTAAAATAATCAATACAGATAAAATTGATTAAAAATTTGGTTACAATATTATTATTATTTTTATGGTCATTAACGGAAAATTGAATTGAATACTTGCAAGCTCAAAATGCTCAATTATTTATTAATTTATTTCAGGAAGGAAAATATAAAATGAGAAAGAAGAATAATCAACAGCTAACAAAAATTAAAGCGATATTTTTTGATTTTGGCGGTACTCTGATGGATGCAGAAAGCGATATTATTACACATATTAACATAATGAAAGATGTGATACAGAAATATAATATTTCAGCCTCACCTGAAGAAATGGCCGATAAATATAATTCCTTTATTTTTACAAAAAAAATGACATTATTGGATTCAAATTCGAAAGAGAATTCATTTTCACCATTAAGAGAATCAACCAACAATGCAATACGAAAAATTCTTTCCATTTATCATATCGAATCTAATAATGAAGATATTAATTGGTTCTCAAAAATATTTTTGAAAAACCATAAACAGTATTGTAAACTTTTTCCAGAAAGTTTGGATGTCATCCAAAAAATTAGAAATATTGATTCCATACATACCGGTATCATAAGTGATGTCGATACTGATTTTTTGAAATTTCAATTTGATGCTTTTGGAATCAGCCATTTATTTGATTCCATTACAACTTCTGAAGAGGCGCAATCCTATAAACCGGATAAAAGAATCTTTAATGTAGCGCTTCAAAAGGCGGATTGTCAGGGATTGGAATCTGTTATGATTGGAGATTCCTATGAAAAAGATATCATCGGCGGAAAGAATATGGGAATGACAACCATTTGGCTCAATAGATATTATGGTAAAAATGCAAACGGTGATAAAGCAGATTTTATAATTAACCAATTAAAAGACGTATCGCCTTTACTCGATAAAATCATTTAATTGTTTCGATTGTATTTTACATTTGAATATTTTTTTTAATTTGATTGTAATATAAAAATGAATATTTTTCTTTTAAATAGAAAGGATTAATGAATGTTTACTACTCAAAACAAAAAATTATCAATTATGGTTAAAATAATGGTGTTCTGTTTATTCTCTGCTTTCTATTATGGTATTTTATATACAAACTCCAAGGTCTGCGCCCAGGAAACCATTATTCCAATTTTAACTTATCATAATTTTACAAACGAAGAAAGCAGTAGTTACAAAATAAATATTGAAAAATTTACCGAACAAATGGAATATTTAGCCACACATGGTTTCTCGGTAATTTCTTCCTCGCAACTATTGGAAAATATTTCGAACAATACTCTGCCTCTCAAACCGGTAGTGATTACAATCGATGATGGTTACAAATCAACCTACACTTTAGCTTATCCTATTTTAAAAAAATACCATTTTCCCGCTACTCTCTTTATTTATACTGACTTTATAGAAAAAAACAGCTATAGCCTTACCTGGCAAGAAATTCAGGAGATGGCAGAAAATAATATCGAAATTGGCTCCCATACTGTCAGCCATTGTAATTTAATAAAATTAAACGAGAAGGAGACTAATGAGGATTATTTGAATCGAATTAGAAGAGAAATATTTTTATCCAAGGAAATACTGGAAAAAGAAATCGGAAAAGAAATACAATTTTTTGCCTATCCTTATGGAACTTATAGCCCCCTAGTCAAGCAATTAGCTATTCAAGCCGGCTATAAAGGAATTTTCAATGTCAACAGCATGAATAATAATACTGACCTTGAACTATTTTCTTTAAACAGACAAATTATTTTTGGCCAAATTTCTCTTGATTCATTTATAAATGTATTAGCACAGCATCCTCTTCCGGTTTCAGAAATATATCCTGCCGATGGTTCGGTTAGCTATAATCAACTGACTGAAGTCAGTGCTGTCTTCGAAGAAAGCGTTGACCCAAATTCTGTGTTTACTATGAAATTAGGAGGGGCAAAAGTAAAATTCGAATATAATCCGCAAAATCGTAAAATTTCTTTTACCCCTAATCCACTTAAACCTTTAATCAAAAGATCCTATATTGTTAATATAACAACTCATAATAAACAGGATGCACATGCAGGAAAAACATCCTGGTTGATTACCATAAAGTAAAAAGCGTTAAAAATATTCTAATATTCACTTATTCTCCCAAATACGCTCTTTTTACCCGCTCATCCTGCAGGAGATCTTTTCCGGTTCCCTTTAAAACAACCTTGCCGGTTTCCAGCACATAAGCGAAATCTGCTATTTTTAAAGCGGCAAAAGCATTTTGTTCAACCAGAAGAACAGTCATTCCTTCCTGGTGAATACGTTTAATAATATCAAATATTTCTTTTACCAGCAATGGTGCTAATCCTAAAGATGGTTCATCTAACATTAATAACTTTGGCCGGGACATCAATCCTCGAGCTACTGCCAGCATCTGTTGTTCTCCTCCGGACAATGTTCCTCCCTTTTGCCATAACCTTTCCTTGATTCGAGGAAAGAGCTCATAAACCCATTCCAAATCCTTTTCAACACCTGCCGAATCTGCCCGGGCATAAGCTCCCAATTCCAAGTTTTCCAGTACTGATAAATTGGGAAATATCCTTCTTCCCTCTGGAATTAAAGCAATACCATTTTTTACTATTTGGTCGGTAGATATATTTGTTATAATTTTATTGTTAAATTTTATCGTACCTTCCTTTG
>Ga0272441_10011248_pt1 | contig 13326 bp, 14 predicted proteins | sample SSMProp6N_FD_193582 | JGI IMG/M metagenome (GOLD analysis project Ga0272441, IMG submission 193582) | Marine sediment archaeal communities from Little Sippewissett salt marsh, Falmouth, MA, United States - SSM-Prop-6N | ecosystem: Environmental > Aquatic > Marine > Wetlands > Sediment ... | reverse complement strand
TCCAGAAATCTGTCCTCCTTTTCTTGCCTCACTTAATTTTTTTGTTAATTTATGAGCAAGCACAATAGGCATTGGCATAAATTCTTCTGTTTCATTACAAGCATAACCATACATCATTCCCTGATCTCCTGCTCCTTGTTCTTTATGTTCTCCTTGTCCTTCTGTAACTCCTAAACTAATATCTGGGCTCTGTCCATGCACAGAGATCCACACGCCTGCATCTTCTGCATCAATTCCAAAATCAGGATTTGTGTAACCTATTTCCTTCAAAGTCTCTCTTGCGATTCTTTGTATATCTGCAAATCCATGAGTTGTTACTTCTCCTGCAACATGAATTGTCCCTGTTGTGGTTAAACATTCAACAGCAACTCTAGAATAAGGATCTTGTGCAAGCAAATTATCTAAAATAGCGTCAGAAATTTGATCACAGATCTTATCAGGATGCCCCTCAGTTACAGATTCAGATGTAATAAAATGCCTCATTTTATAAAAAGAAAATAAAAAAATAAGTTTAAAAATATAGTTGTAATGGAAAATATCAATTACATTTATTCCTCAGCAGGTTCTTCTTCTTTTGCTTCTTCTTTTGACTCTTCGCCTTTGCCTAAAATCTCAAGTTTTCCAAATTTTCCAGATGTTAATTGTTTCTCACCTTGAAACTCATTAACAAATCCGTTTGTTACTTTAACTTTGTCTCCAGCCTTAACTTTATCTATATCGTCATTCCATAAAGTTAATTTCACTGTTCCAGAGTCATCTTTAATAACTGCATTTGTTACTCTTATCTCCCTACCAAACTTATTAAAGCTTCTTGGTTCTTCTACTTCTGTTATCTCTGCTTCTATGTCGACTTTTCCTTGACCTACTTGTAAATCAGAAATCTTCATTTTACCTCCAAAAATTTATTTAAAAACATCATCTAACAACTTCCACTAGCAGACCCAGAACCAGCGCTTAATTCTTCAGAACATTCTTCTGGCATCTCATTAAATGCAGAACAGATCGCTTGTTTTATTGCTTCTGCATTTCTAGATACACTCACTTTAACTCCATTGATTATAATTGTTGGGGAACCAGATACTCCAGAAGACTGAGCCTTTGCCGAATCTTCTGCAATAAGGGCTTCTCCTTCACTTTCAACACAATCCATTACCTCATCAGAATTTATTCCTAAAGAATCCATTAATTTAATTGATTCTTCTTCATCACACCCTATATCTCTACTTTGTCCACAATTAGGGTATATATCATCTACAAAACCTTTCGCATAATCCCAATATTTATCTGGAGAAACTTTTTGTATACATGCTTGAATCTTATTTTGTTGAGTTTCATAATCTCCATGGCCATCATAATATAAATATGCTTTAAAGTCTACTTTTTCTTTTAATAAACTTGCAACTTCTGCCATTGGTCCTTGGGCTTGAACACCATATGGACAATAACTCCAAATAAATAAGTCTACTTCTGGTTTATCTGATTTAACTATTTCTTGTGTTTCTTGTTCTGTTTCAACACTTGAAGTTATTTCTGAAATAGGAATTACTTGTCCATTAATAAAATACTCTCCATCTTTTGAAAAATAAGTGGGAATCATTTCTCCATTATACTCTACAATAACTTCATAAAGTCCTGCTTTCTCATTAACTTCCTCTAAAGCCACCTGCCCTTGACCTTGTAATAATTCTTCATTAATAAAAGCTATTGCATTTCCAGTAACAGTTGATTTAGAAGCATAATTAGCAATTAAAAAACCTAGAAAGATAGCTACAATTAAAGCTAATGCAAAAGTTGAAAGCATCCATGGATTTTCTTTAATCTTTGTGAAAGAAAATTTAGATTTTTCCTCTTGAGTCTCTTCCATTATTTTTACAAATAAGTGCTATTTAAAAACATTTTGGTGTAACCAATTAAAAGGAAAGTTTAATAAAGAAAACCTTGGTTGTCTTTATATGCCCTATGATATTATTATCGGAAGAGATGAGGATGATAAAAAAAGATTTGGTGATAAAGGTTTAATATACATTGGAAAAGGATTTGTTACAATGGGAAACTATACTTCTTTATCAAATCCTATTTATTTAGACGTTGCTAGAAGCCACGTAATCCTTGTAGCAGGAAAAAGAGGTTCAGGAAAATCTTATACTTTAGGAGTTATGGCAGAAGAATTAGCAAATCTTCCTCAAGAAGTATCAAAAAACCTCGCCCCATTAATCTTTGATACAATGGGAATTTTCTGGACAATGAAATATAAAAATGATAAAGAAAAAAATCTTTTGGAAGAATGGAAATTAAAACCCAAAAATCTCCCAATTAAAATTTTTGTTCCAGAAGGATATATAAAAGAGTATGAAAAAAAAGGCATTAAAGCAGATAAGAGTTTTGCATTAAAGGCCTCTGAATTAAACCCAGAAGATTGGGTATTAACATTTAATTTGAATATTCTAAATCCCGAAGCAGTTGTAATTCAAACAGCAATAAATAAATTAAAAGGGAAATACAACATACAAGAAATAATACAAAAGATTAGAGAAGATCCTGTTTCAAAACAAGATACAAAAAATACAGTTATTAGTCTTTTTGAAGCAGCGCAAACCTGGGGAATCTTCTCAGATTCAGAAAAAGGCACAGAAATCTCAGAATTAGTAAATGCAGGAAATACAACTGTTTTAGATTTAAGTATGTATTCTTCAATCTCTGCATTTAATATAAGAGCATTAATTATTGGTTTAATCTCTAAAAAACTATTTATTCAAAGAATGAAAGAAAGAAGAAAAGAGGAGTCAGAAGCAGTTGAAAGAGGAATTGATTATTTATCAATAGAAAAAAGAGAATTTCCTTTAGTTTGGCTTTTTATTGATGAAGCCCATGAATTTCTTCCACAAGATAAAGATACAGCAGCCACTTCAGCATTAATGCAGGTTTTAAGAGAAGGAAGACAGCCTGGAATCTCTCTAGTTCTAGCAACACAACAACCAGGACAAATACATAAAGATGTCATGACACAATCAGATATAGTTATTTCACATAGAGTCACAGCAAGGCCAGATGTTCTAGCTTTAAACAATATAATGCAGTCTTATCTATTAAAAGATATAAAAGAATACTTAGATAATCTTCCATCTTTAAAAGGAGCCGCAATAATCCTAGATGATAATTCAGAAAGAATATATCCAATGCGTGTAAGACCTAGATTTACCTGGCATGGTGGAGAAGCTCCAACAAGCATAAAAGTAGAGAGAAGAATATAACAATAATATTTAAATACTCTTTCTAAAAATAAATTGTATGACAGGTCCAAGAAGTATTAGAGAAATGATAGAATTGCAAGAAACAAAACCCTATAAAGATCAGATAAAAAAAGTAATTTCAAAAATTCAAAAAAAATATCCAGGGAGAGTAGCAGAAGGACAGGTTTGTGCAGAATTAAGAGCAGAAGGTTTTACAAGAGTAGATGGAGTAGAAAAAAGATTTCAGAAAGGAGAATTAGAAGCTGAAGTGACTGAAACCTCAAGAGTAAGCTTAAAAGACAAATTCGCAGTAGTAAGATTTAAGGCGCCTTCTCTTTCAGCAGACTATCAACTAGACGGACAAATTAGATATTTTGAAGAAGCAGCCAAATAAAGCTTAATTAATTTTAAAATCTACTCGCCATCTAAAAGTGTATGGCGCAATTTCTCCTGCTTTTTTAACTTTTAAAATTTTAATCTTCTTTTTTCCTTTGGCCTCTTTGTAAATCTCCTCCAATACTTGATCAGGAAATTTACCAAAACCATAATAATAAATCTCTGTTCCTTTTTTACAGAATTTCCAAACATAAGATAAGAAAGTTTCTTTTAAATTTGGTCTAGGCATAACAATCTTATCAAAATTCTGCTTTTTCAATAACTTATCTAATTTCTTAACATTTCCTTGAATAATCTTAACTATATCACTAACCCTATTAAGCTTAACGTTTTGCTTAGCATATTTATTAGCAGACCTATTAAGTTCAACACTCACAACTTTCTTTGGCTTAGCTAACTTCCCTATAACAATGGAAAATGGCGCAACCCCTGCAAATAAAACTAGAACACTATCTTTTTTCTTTATCTGTTTGGCTATTTCTAATCTTTCATTAGATAATCTTGGAGAAAAATAAGTTTCATCAACATTAAAAACAAACTTACATCCATTTTCTTTATACTCTACAATTTTTGTCTTTTCTCCGGCCAGGTGTTTTGTCTTTATTTTTCTCAACCTTCCTTTAACTTTTTCTATTTTTTCTAAAACAGTTTTGACACTTTTATGCTCTTTCAACAATTTTTTGGCAATCTTTTTTTTTGCTTTTTCTTTTTTATCAAACTTAATCAACAAAATATTTCCCAATAAATCATAGCTTACCATAAATGATTTAATTAAATAAACATTAAAAAGCTTATCCTTAAAAGAAAAGATCAATTTAACATTAACAGAAGAAAGCAATAGTAAATTAATAAGATTTATAAATAATAAAGAATATAAATTAATAATAAAGATGGTGAAAAAGATAATTGGTTATATTTTAATGATTTTAGGAATTGTCCTTTTGTTCTTTAGTTTGGGAGTTTTTAAAGATAAAATAAACTTAGATAAAATAGGGTTTCTTTCAGCAGTAAAACCCCTATATATTACAATTGTGGCAGTGGTTTTAATTGGCGCTGGAATTTTCTTAGTTATAAAATTTGGAAAATCTAGAGGAAAAATGGATGACTTGCCTGTTTGGCAAGGAAAAGAAATGATAGGGTATAGAAGAACAAAAAAATAATTAAATGTTTTTAACGCCTAATTCTTTAAGCCTTTTTCTAATTCTCTTTGCTTGCTCTTTTCCAATTGAAGTATCTCCATGTCTTTCTGCTTTTTCCAGATCATCTAACAACTCAAGAACAACTTTATCATTAACATTTTTTGTTAATTTCTTAATTTCATATAAAGAAAAATAAGAATGTATCTTTTTATCAAAAATAAAGGCAGCTACAACAAGAATAACAGCAGCTAAATAAATTTTACTCGCTAATCCTGCTATTTGGTCATTTGAATACCTTGAATACCATAGAAAAAAGAAAATCAATCCAAATAAACCCCATGAAAGCCTTCTTCCTATACTTCCTAGATTTGTTTTATGAACAAACCAAAAAAACACTAAAAATGGAAGTATAGTTACGATAGCAATTCCTAGTGTATTATAGGGAAGTAAGATTCCTGTAACTAGTTGGGTTTCAGAAATAAACCTAACAGCAAAAATAGAAACAACTAATGCTATGATAGTTACAACAGCCTTATTCTCACCTATATTAGGAATCTTTGTAGTTACAACAGCAATAACAATAAACAATAAAATTAATAATAAAACCTTAGCAAAAAAGAACTCGCTTCCAGAATACTCTCCTAAAATAGCTTCAAAAAAAGGAGTTAAAGTCCCTTTTGTAATACTTATTAGTTGATCCATACCTCTACCCAAATCAAGATTTCCAATGAAAAAATAAATCAACTCTATCATCTTCTCTTTTCTATTCCATAGAATAACAAGTTTAAAAACATTTCTTAAAATAATTATTACTGAAAACAGAGAACTTATATAGAAGACAAAACAAAAATATTTATAAACCTAAAAATCATAAACTAGTATGAAAAAAAGAGTGTTTGCATTATTTCTAATAGCATTATTCTTAATTCCTTTAATTTCTAGTATTGTTGCTGCGCAAGATCCTACACCAGTAACTCCAATAGCTCCTACACCAACAACAGGAGGAACAGGGGATCCAGATGTAGATGCAACAGAAGTAAGAGGGGAAATTTTAAAAGGAACAGGATGTGACTGGTTGATAAGTGACGATCCTGAAGCAGAATATGGAGGATGGCTTTATAGTAGATGTCTTGTTTGGATTAATGGAGCAAAATTAAGTGAATTAACAGGAACAGAATTAGGCGCTCTTGGTGCATTTTTAAAATGGTTTGTTTTAGCATTAATTATACTTTTAATATACTCTGTTCTTGCACAAGTCCAATTTCCAGAAAGTGGAGCAGTAAGAATTCTTATTGCAGTAGTTGTTGGATTTTTAGCTACATTTTTTATTACATCTGAAGAAGTAATAACTGCAATGACAGGATATAGTGCATTGGGATTAACATTAGTTATCTTCTTTCCTATACTTATTTTAGGATTTTTTACAATTCTTATAGCAAAAACAACAAGCCCTTTTGGGGTTTATTTACAAAAAATACTATGGGTTATTTTTTCTGTATTCTTATTTATTAAATCAGGCATGCTATTTGCAATCATGAGAGGTTGGGGTGCTTGGGGAAAAATAGAAGCAGGAAAATTTGTTGCTAGTGCTGCTGGCGCCATAAATGACGCAACACATTATAGAATATGGGGAATGGTTATAAAAATGACTTATAAAACCATAGAAGGCAATTATGACTCAACAGTGGCTCTTACACTATTAATAGCTGCAATCGCAATCTTCATAATAATGGTTATAAAGAACGATACAGTAGTGGCATGGTTTGCAAAAGAGGCTAGAGAGTCAGAAGCAGAAGCACAAAAAGGAAAAATAGAAAGAAGTAATGCTTATGATGAATTAAGAGCAAAACAAATGCAAAAAGGATAAACCCTTCGTAAAAGTTTAAATAATACTATTTCTTTTCTCATATATGACAAAAAAAAGAGGAGCAATTTTAATTATAGCCTTAATTCTCTTAATAATATTTTCTCAAATTATTGTTTATGCAGATACAAAAGGATATAGAATAGAAACATATCTTAATTCTGAAACAGAGGAAAGAGAGTATAAATGTGTCTCAATTTTAAGATCAGATTATGATAAATTAGACAAAGAAGAAAGGGCAGTTTATGCTTTTTATGAAACAGAAGAAGAATGTAAAAAAAGCATAGAAAGTAAAGAATTTTTAGAAAGAGCAAAAGCAGCTTTAAGTAAATTTGAGGGTGATGGAAAAAAGTGGATAATAATTGAAACAGGAAATAAACAAGAGTGTATTGGCCTCACAGATCAAGAATACCTTGATTTATATGAAAATGTAATTTATTATGAAACAAGAGCAAGATGTGAAATAGAGATATTATACAAGGGAAAATTTACTTTTTTAGGAAAAGTTTCAACAACCATTAAAGACTTCGCAGATTGGACCGGCGGACAATTTTGGAAAATTTTTGGTGGAAGTTACAAAGGAAAAACTTTTCTCTTTGGTTCTGCAGGAGGATATTTTCTAAGCGGGTTTTTAGTTATTATATGGCTTGTTTTATTTTACTGGTTCTATGAAACCTGGCTAGACAGAATGAATGGAAGGGAAGAAGGACTCTTTCCATTTCTAGAGTACGGCATGATTCTTAAAGATATAATATTTAAAAGAATTGGATTAGCTAAATTTGACATTTCGGTTTCTCCTTATGATATTAAAAATCCAGGAACAACAGGAAGAGATAAATATAGCTCTCCACCAGCAAAAGTACTTAGCTTATTTAGTTTATGGCAACTTCCAACAAACTATTCTGGAAGAGGAGAGGGAATAGCAAGAATATTAGGGATAGGAATTCTTGGAGGAATAGTTTACTTTATTGCTGCTTGGTTTATTCCTTTTATAAACAGGCTAATCCAAATTATAACTTTTGATTTTTTTATACAAAACAACTTTGTTATCCGTTCATTAGTACTTTCTCTATATATAGTAATTATTCCAGGAGTAGCGGGAATGCTTGTAAAATATATGAGGAGGAGGAGGAGATATAATAAAAAACTACATGAAGAGCTAGGTAGAGCACAAATGAGAATTGCGGGAAAATCATAAAGAATTTAAATTAAAAAAACATAGAATGATAGAAAAATGGTGAATAAAAAAGCACAAATGGCTGGATGGAAAAGATGGACTCTTTTCGGAGTTATATGCGCCCTTATAATTTCTGTAGTTCTTGCTGGATGGTATATTACTTCTTTAAAAGCAGAAAACGCAGAATTAACTAAAAGATTAGAATTAAAAATTAAAAGTATTCCTTTTTTAAATAAAGCTTATGAAAAAACAAAATATTACGTAGGATATATTCTGGGATTTAAAACAGGGTTCTGGGCGCAGCTTAAAACATTTATTAGTCAGGGAATAATAGGGCTCTTCGCGGGGTTATGGATATATCTTCTTAATCTTTTAATAATGACTTTAGAGGGAGGCCCAATTGGATCAAATAGACAAAAAGTAAGGCATAAAAAAAGTTGGTTGTATATGGTTGGTGGACAGCTTTGGAAAGTTGTTTTAATTGGACTAGCTTATGCAATCATTAAACTAATTCCTGTAATTAATAGGTTTGTAGAAATTATAACTTTTGAGGTATTTGGAATTAATGCTTTCTTTCGTTCCTTTATACTCGCTTTTTATATTGGGCTTGGACCTGCAGCAATTGAAGCATTGTGGAAATATAAGTTGAGGAAAAAGTATTATACAGATCTCATGGATGTAAAATATGGTAAAAAAATATTTAGGGCTGCAAGTAGTTAAAATAAAATGAGGAAGATTAGAAAAAGAGCGGCTTCTTTTTGGGATGGTTGGAAATTTTGGGTAATTTCCATTACAGGATTCCTTGCTGCAAGCTTTTTCTTTGCTTTTGTTGTTTTTCCTTCTGTGGGGGGTTGGTTCACAGAAGAAGGAAGAAAAGCGAAACTCAACGAAGAGGTAGCAGGAAACATAACTAAAACATTTGATATAGTTAAAAAAGGAATTGAAAAAACAATTGGTCCAGATACTATTTTAGTCACAAAAAAAGTTTTAGGGTTTGGGATGGTTGAATCAGTTGGCTCTGCTATTATGAGGTCTCTAGGAGCATTTCTCATACTCTACTTAATTAATTTATTAATGGTTTGGGCAGGATTTAAATTTCTTGGAAGACTTATTAGGAGAGAAAACGAAGACGAGTTATTAGAAACAATGCCAAAATGGCTTGGTTTTGTCGCAGGAAGAATATGGAAGCTTCCTATCTTCATAGGACTCTATCTTATCTTAATCAATCTTCCTTTTATAAACAGAATTATCAGTTTTTTGTTATTAACTCCATTTATTAATTCATTTTTATTCAAGATTCTAATTCTTGCAGCTTGGGCAGGATTATTTCCCAGCATAGTTGAATATATTATGAAATTGAGAGTTAAATTTAAGATGGAAAGAAAAGTCATGCAAGCAAAAAGAGCCGCAGGAGAGCAAAGAGCTAGAGCAGAAGCAATATCAAATTCATTTAAAAGAATGAAAAAATTAGAAAAAGAACGAAGAAAAGGCCAATAATCAGCCTATCTTAATCTTCTTTCCGCCAATTTTTGGCATTGAACTGTATTTTGTTTTTTCTTTTCCTAAACAAGGAACAATAGTATATTTTGGATCTCTTGTTTTTGTTGAAGCAGTATATCTTGTCATTGTCTCTAAATCATTTGTTTCAGAAGTTGTTGGTTCTGTTAAAATACTCTCCGCACTTGTTAATCCATTTACAACTTCTTCTACTGTTTTAGGAGTATAGCTTCCATCTGCTTTGACAAATCTTCTTCCATCAAAATATCTTACCTGATCATTTCCATTTGTATCTTTATACTTAATTTCTCTAATCCCTTCTCTTGCTTCAACATTTTCTTGGGCAGTTTCAGGATACTCAAGACCCGCATTAAATGTAGATGGATGAAAAAAATTCATAACATCGTCTGATGGTCTTTCTTCTCTTGTTCTTCTAATAGGAGAAATAATTCCAGCCAAATCAGATTCTGTTGCTGGTTCTACAGGAGAAGTACAATAAAATTCAGGCCATCCCTCTGCATTTACTTTATAAACAGGATTCATTCCTAGTCTTTTACTTTCTTCAATCATATATTCTCTTAAACCTTCATCTGTCATTACATCTTCTGCTCTGCCTAAAGGAATTTGTGCAAGATTAAATTCAAGTTCTCTATCTGCTTGTTCTTTTACTCTCTTAGTTTCTTGTTCTGCAACATATTCACCAACAGCATCTAAAAGAGCTAGTTCTGTTTCTCCATATATTTCATTTCCTACAAGAGCATCAAGCATTGCTCTTTCTTCTCTTGTTAAACCCTCATCTTCAACGTCTTCTGCCATCTCTCTTCTCATATCTCTTCCTGCTTCTGGGCTTCCACCTAATCTAGTATCTAGAACATCTTGCTCTTCTTGACTTACATTTGAATATACATCGGAATCTGTTCGTGTGTAATATTCCTTTCTAGCTTGTTCGTCGGCGGTTTGTCTTGTCTGTCTTTCTCTTCTTTCTCTTAATTGCCTTGCTCTTCCTGTTTCTCTCTTATGTGTTCCTCTTATTGAACCGACTGTGTCTCTAATGCACTTTCTTATTTTATAAAATAAAGAATCAGATTCCCCTTCTTGAATCTCTGTTTCATAAGAAGTTGTAGTCTGAGTAGGAGTTTGAATTGTTTCTGTCTCTTCTGTTTGAGCAATATCTTCTAAAGGACTTTGAACAGTTTGTGCTGCTCTTTGTCTTGCTTGTCTTCTCCTTATTATGTTTTCTCTATCAGTATGATAAATCACTCTAGCCATTTGTAATTGTCTAGGTGTTAATTTCTCTAAAGAAACTCTTCCATCTAATGCTGCATTAGCTTTTGCCATATCACTTTGATATGTCTTATATTCCTTGTATTTTTCCCTATGTTCTGTAATAGCTTCACTAACTTTTATACCAGATTCGACTGTTTTAGGAATAATTGTAGTAAAAGTATATCCTATTCCTTTCCCTACAGCAGCAATAGCTTTTCCTGTTCCAGTAAGAACTTTTCCAGTTAATCTAACAGTCTTTCCAGGAATAGAAGCCACAGCTTTAGCTATTTTCAAGTTTCTTTCTCTTTTTCTTGCTGCTTCAGCAAGATGATATTGCAACATAAAAGCTGCACCTGTTAAAGCTGTCATTTTATAAAAATAGCTATTAATCTTACTTTTTAAACCTTTGTATTTGTTACTATTGGGAAGTGAACATAATATAGGTTATATCTTAACTAAGTTTTAAATATCTGTTTTTTTTATCTTTAATATGAAAAAAATAGGTGTCCTAGTTATTTTACTAATAATAGCGCCTTTAGTATTAGCAGATATAGATATAGGAGTAGATGCACCAATAGAAGAAGTAGAAAAAGTGCAAGAAGCTGTAGAAAGCATACCTATAACTCCTAGCGGAGAAGTTGATCAGGATAAATTAGATGTTTATAAAAACAAGACAAAGACAAGGCTAGATTTTTTTAATGATTTTTTAGATAAAAAGTTTCCTTGGAGCATTTATATTTTCAGAATGAAAGCTCAAATCTCTTGGCTTTTTACATATAACTTACTTATAATGATCTTCTATTTACAAATTTTGGTATTGCAAGCTAAAACAGTTTTTGGGTTTATAAAGAAATCTTTAAGAAAAAGCAAAATTAATCCAAATTATATTTGTTATGGAATAGGTTTAGCTATTTTCATAATACTCCTATATCTTAATTTTTATGTTAAACAAGCTTATTTATTAGATGTTATAACAAACGTTTGGTGGAAAAGATTACTCATTATAGCTGTCTCAATAGGAATAATAATGGGTATAAATGTTCTCTTCAGTGCAATAAAAGAATCAAGAAAACAGAGAATAATAGAAGACGCGGAAAAGACAAATGAAGAAGTAAAAGAGATAAAAGAAAAAAGAAAAGAAGAGAAAAAACAAAAGAAAAAAGGCAAGTTTAAAGAAAAATTAAAAGAAAGAAAAACAAAAGAAGATGAAGAAATAGAAGAAGAGGCTAAAGAAGAAGCAGAGTCAATAGAAGCAGAAATAGAAGAATCAGAATAAAGTTTGTTGCTTTCTAGATTCCCTTTCTTGATTTAATCTTTTCAAACCATTCTCAATTCTCTTCTCAGAAAAATCATGTTTTAATAATATTTTTTTAATTTTTTCTTCATCTATTTTAGGAAATTTTATTTCATAATCTTTAACATTTGGTTGTTTAAACTCCTTTAATATTTCCTGCCAATCAAATGTTTGTTCTTGCTGACGTATATCTTGCTCAACTTGTTTAAAGATATTTGCAGGATATTTAAAATTCTTAACTAGAGCTAAAGCTCTTTTTTGTCCTACCCCAACAACGCCTTTTGGATTATAATCTGTTCCAGCCAAAATGGCAAGGCAAATTAATTGATCTTGATTTATCTGCAATGAATTCAAAACTTTTTCTAATTCAATTATTTCTGGGGTAATAGAAACAATTCCTCCTGCTGTTTTTCTTTTTCTAGCTAAAGTTAAATTTTGAATTAATCTTGGTGCACCAAAAGCCAAACTATCATAATCCTGACTAGCAACTGCATAAACTTGTTTTTTCCTGCATAAGAAAGCTGCTTCAGCCTCGCCCTCACCTGGGGCTTGAATACACGGAATACCCATTGCAGTTAAAAGTTCTTTACTCTCTTTAACCATCTCATCATTAAGTCTTGTAAGACTTTTAGCATATTTTCCCATTCCTTCTTCATCTTCCCTATCTCTTGCATTTTCATATTTTTCCCTGGCTTTTTCTCTATTTCCTCTTCTTATTTCAGCTGTTTTTCTTTTTAATTCAGGCATTTCTCCATCAAAAACATATACAAGTCTTATACCTTCTAAAAGCAAATTAATATTTCTATAAAATAACCCAGATAAATGACTGGTAATATTTCCTTTTTTATCCATTAAAGGAGTTCCATCTGGTTGTCTAATTGAAGAAAGAAATTGATAGATAACATTACTAGCATCAACTAAAAGAATCTTTCCTTTTAATTCTTGAAAAGTTACTTCTTTTCTAGGAACAATATCTCTAATTGATAATCCCATAATAAATAAGAATAAATTTATAATTATAAATTTATCTATGAAAAATGAAAAAATTAACTAAAATAAATTATCTTGTCTTTCCCCTTTTTCCTGTATTCCTTCGTGTGCATCTCTTTCTAATTGACTATCTTGCATAGCATCTCTAATCTCTGGGTCTTGTAAAACTGCTTGTTTAAATGCACGGTAAGCCCTAATTAAATCTCTTCCTCTTAACTTATAAAATCTTTGAGTTACATTAGGAATTTTTAATCCTGCTTTTCTTAATTCTCTTATCTGAAACTTAGCAACTCCAACTGCATTTGTATCTCCTTGAGGTCTTGAAAGAATTCCTGCTATTTTTCTTAAATCAGCTCCTTGTGTAAAAGAATATCCTTTATCATAACTGTGTTTATCCCTCTCTCTTTGAGCATCTTCAAATCTTTTTCTTGGATTTCTTGAATATCCATAATCAAACTCTATGTCTGACATTT
>Ga0272441_10011247_pt1 | contig 13326 bp, 11 predicted proteins | sample SSMProp6N_FD_193582 | JGI IMG/M metagenome (GOLD analysis project Ga0272441, IMG submission 193582) | Marine sediment archaeal communities from Little Sippewissett salt marsh, Falmouth, MA, United States - SSM-Prop-6N | ecosystem: Environmental > Aquatic > Marine > Wetlands > Sediment ... | reverse complement strand
TGATAAAATGCTCATCGGGCGATTCTCCTTGTATTTGTTTGCATGAATATATTTTAACATGTTGAATCGCCCTCTTGTATTAAAATTCATTGCATCTGTGATTTTTGCAATTACCTCAATATTTATTCTTTTTAAAATCAAACCATTTTATTGCATAATTCCACTCCCTCTTGACACGACCAAAGCATACAGCTATACTAATGATACTAATGTTCATAATAAAAGTAGTAATTAGTCCTTTTGCAAAGAGGATAAAGGTTAAAGAGTTAAAAGGCGTTACCGGATGCATAAATGGCTGCGGTATTATGAGGATAGGAGCTGATTATTTTATGATGTTTCGGTATGACGTCGATAAACAAAATTTAAGGGAGCAACATGCAAATTTCAACACCATGCAGATATCTGATCAGAGCTATGATCGAACTTGCGGACAAGTATGGGGAAGGACCCGTTTCCCTGAAGGAGATCGAGAAGAACCAGCACATCTCCTGGCGTTATCTTCAGCAGTTGATGCCTTCTTTGAAAAAGGAGGGGCTCGTTCGTGTCGTCAAAGGGAACAGGGGAGGCTATCTTCTTACGAAGGATCCTTCCTCCATCAGCATCGGGCAGATCATCAAGGCTCAGAAAGGGAGTATTACATTTGTTGACTGCATCAATAACGAAACCTGCGATTACATTGAAGACTGTCCATCCCGTGATATATGGATAAATGCAAGCAAGCTGATCGAGGATTATTTCGATTCCCTGAACCTGGAAGACGTCTGCAAAAAGTGGCATGAGAAGCTAAAAAAGAATAAGAGCAAAAAACCCGTCAAGAAATAGGGTACAGGTTAATTTAGTTAAAGATATAACCGCATTTTGAATGTGAATGGTAACAGGAATTTATCCTGGGAATAACTTCTAAAAGATTAGACCCCGCCGAATTTAGACATTTTAATCGGTTAAATATAAATCGATAAAATCCCAACGTCACAAAATATTGACTATAAACATACTACTTGACATTCTCCTGTTTTCAACCTATAATAATATATATAAATTTTGGCAATAGCTTTTTTCTGTTACAATGTTCATCAAATTCTTGAAAATATCGGGATATTCACTGATTGTCCTCCTGGGTGCAGTATTTCTGTATTTCAACTACACGGCTTTCACCGGAGGCATTGATAAAGTCTTTTATGTGCATGGTATTAAGTACAAATCAGAGGGAAATCTGGAAAAAGCCCTGACCTTTTTGAACCTTGCAGTTAAAATTGATCCTTATGATCACGAAATTTACATGACCAGGGGCGATGTTTATTTCGAAATAGAAGAATATGAAAATGCAATTTCGGACTACATGAAAGCAAAGGAGCTTTATAGCGGACGTTGGAATTTGGATAAAGCAGATAAATACATTGCACTTGCAAACCTGAGCGGGGAAATTGCGAAAGATCCCGGTAATGCGGAGCTCTACTGGAAACGTGCCTGCATTAATCTGGGTAAGAATTTCTGGTTTTTCAGTGCGAAGCTGGATAAAGCTATTTCGGATTGTACAAAAGCCATCGAACTGGATCCGAATTTTCAGGAAGCATATAATACCCGCGGTGTTGCTCACAGCAGGAAGAATTCCTGGATGTGCAAGGACTTTTACGATGATGCAATTGCTGATCTTAAAAAGGCAATAGAGTTAAAACCCGGGGATGTAATTCCATATTTCAACCTTGCTGAAGCCCTTTATGGGGCTGACCGTAGGGAGGAAGCTTTAGAAACTTTTCTTACATATATCAAATTGGGCGAACCTGTAAATCATTGTAATGTCCAGTATGCAAGGAATATTGTCGCTAAAATAGAGTATGGTATGAGCCAACATGACTAGTTTGGAGAAAATGGGAGCATTGATGAATCCTTACCATGAAATAACTTGTGATGATAGCAGAAGATACTGCGGATTCTTTACTTCCATAGTATTTACATTCCTACTCCTGTTTTTGGTTTACTCGACCTCCTGGGGAATATATACTCAGATCTTTTCACGTGTTGGACCCTCAAGTTTTGAACATACTGTTGGATATGATAAAGGTTTCAAGATCTCATTTGGGGTATTATCAACGGTAGCCTGGACTATTACCGCACCGGTTTTGTTGTTCCTTTTATTCACCTACATTAAAAAATGCAAAAAAGTTCAGGTAAAAGATTACCTCTGCCTTAAAAATGTCGATAAGAAAGAATTCTCTTTATGGCTCCTGCTTTTTGGGTGCATCAACATTTTTGCAATACTGCTGGCAAAATATTTCCCGGGGATTATTCCTTTTCACGAAAGAAGTGCTTATCTTTTCAATACAATCGATTTCGGTAGTAGTTTTTTCCCAAATCTGGACTTTCCCTCTGTCAGCATTTTTTATTACAATCCATTCTTTTACATAGCATTTTTATTTTTTATCCCCGTATTCGAAGAGGTCCTTTTCAGGGGATTTTTGTTTCGTGGGATAAGATCTACTAAATTAGGACCAATTGGAGCGATAGTAATAACGACAATCATCTTTGCCCTCTTCCATGAGCAGAATTCATTCACCTACATCGTGTCTTTGTTTTACGGAAAGGGAAATTTTTCCATTATCCTCCTTTACGGGATGATATTCGGTATCGCCCGTGAAAAGACCGGTTCATTATATGTTCCCATCGGTATGCACATCCTCGGTAGTATCATATTTGTTTTCAGCGGTCTTTTTTATTAAGAGTCTTACCCGTTAGTTTTCCCTGTTTATTAATCCGATGCATTTTACTACATTTTATTGACTATCTGTCAAAGGATGTTCAGGGGTTTCTGTTTCTTACATGAAATCCTTTAGAAAAATTTTTTTTGAAGAAATTTTATTTGTAGCATGTAAAGATGTTGAAAATAAACAATCTTTCAGATTTGGTGTAAATACCGCAAATTTTTTTAAAAAAATTTTAAAAAAAAATGGATTTTCTAAAAAAAATCACTTGATATGGCTAAACATTCATGATACGATGGTTTCGTGCCTGAGAGTTATTTCATATGCAATCTTGCTTCTTCAAATAATAGAGCAATTTCCAAAGATCCTTCAGTTCCAAAGTTTATTAAAATTCCATACCCCGGTTAGAGACATTTTCAAACCTCAATTCTTGAAAAGAAGCAAGTTAAAATAACTCGATTTGAAAGTATGATGAATTTATCTTTGAAAGTAATTGAATTCGAGAATTTTTAATAACTTTTGTTTTGTGGCAATGGGTATACTTAAAGATCAATTTTTAAAATCTATCAATTGTCAGCAGTGCTTTCCTATCGAGAACATTCAGATGCTGCTGTGAATGCGAACAATTGGTAGAATTGTAGCTTAAGGGAACAATAAATAGTTGATTTCGAGGGTAAAGCTGCGCTCCGAAATATATAAGAAAAAATATGAAGTTCAAATACAGTAGGTTGTATGAATAATCAGTATATATTGCAAGAAAATATTTCGTTTCCCCAAAAAGGTGTGGCTGGTTTTTTTCACGAGAGAAGAAGGGGTATCGGAGTGCCCGTACCCCTTTTTCCTTCATCCATCTCTATTGAAGATAAATACGGTTTAAAAAGCAAGATATATTTCGATTTCAAATGGCGTGCCGAAGCTCTTTTTGGCAGGGTAAGGACGAATCCAGTTACCAGGGTTATTTATGACTGCTGGAATCGAATGGTTGGCGAGGTATACGGCAAACCAGCTGAATGGTCTCTTTTTATAGACCATACTTATCTTAATGTACTTGCGAAAGTAAGCGCTTATCTCAAGCTTTGCAGCAAGATTGACATGGGAGAGTTGTATAGTCTTATCGATGGCAGTTATTTCACGAGCAGGGGCATATGCAACATGAGCGAGGATGATTTTTCAATGTGGCTTTCATGTCCTGAAATCAGGGAGCATGCATTTTCCCTGTATTACCTTGTACTGCACGGATTGAAGGATTATACGTTTTCTAATATCCGGGAGGACCTTTTCAAGAGAGTATATGAAAATATTATCGGTCAGCAGATAAGGCAAAGGTCTGGTGAGTATTTCACTCCTTCATGGCTTGCAAGCCTTATAACAAATGAAGCGTTCATGTTCTGGGGGGATACGAATAACGGTAAAATACCTGCTGTTGCTGATCTTTCATGCGGGACGGGAGCCTTTCTCTTCCATGCAATAAAGCATTTTTCGGGCAGGGGGATCAGCTTTGAGGATATTGCTGGCAAGGTTACTGGTATGGACAAAAATCCGATCTCTTCATTCATCGCGAGGATCAATTATCTCCTTGCTGGTAATGATATTCCCGGCTTCAGCAGTAAGTTCGAAGTGCCTGTCAGGATGTGCGATCCTTTGATAGATGTATGTGAAGCCGGCGGGTTTGATAAGATTGGAAAATACGATATCATTGTCGGGAATCCACCCTGGGTTGTTATGCGTTCATTGAAAAATCGTGAATACCAGAGGTTTCTGAAGAAAGAAGTGTTTTCTTACGGGCTGCTATCTAAAAGGGACAAGCATTTATTCAGCCAGATGGAACTGGCGACTTTGTTTTTCTGTAAGTGTGCTGATTTATATCTGAAGGATAGAGGTATAATAGCGTTTGTCATGCCTCGAAGCGTGGTTGGTTCTTCTGCACATCACAGTCGTTTCAGGAAATTCGAGAATCCCCGAATAAAAATATTGAAAATAATCGATCTGGAAGATGTCAAACCACTATTCAACATACCGTCATGCGTCCTGATTGGCGTCAAGGACGGCTCGACGGTTTATCCGGTTGTTAAAGACAGATACAGCGGATTCTCCGGTATGACTTTATCAAAACCTCCCCCCTCGAATCAATCTTTTTCAAAAGAAGTTACCATGTATTCTCCGCCGCATATTCAGCTCCAGCCGAGTTTTTATCACGAGAAATTCAAGGCGGGTGCAAGCATTTTCCCACGCTCACTTTATTATGCCGATTTGTTGGAGAAAAAAAGCCATACCATCAGATTGAAGACCTCCGATGACATAATTAAAATTTCAAAAGAGCCCTGGAAGACTCAGATTACATCGGAAGTTGACAGCAGATTTCTGTTTGCATCACTTCTTGCATGGGAAATTATACCTTTCGGTTATGTGACCTTGCGTCCGGTAGTTCTTCCGGTGGATATCAGGGACGGGAAATTCCGTGTACATAAAGTCCGGGAACTCGAGAGTAATCAGTTCAATTGCTCTGTCGAATGGTTCAAAAGGGCAGGGGAGATCTGGCGTTCGAAAAGGACGATTAGATCGGAGAAGCTATTTCCCGATCTGTCCGACCGTCTGAACTACAACCGTCTTCTGACGAAACAGGATCCTGCCAGGAGATTCTGTGTTCTTTATAATGGTACCGGAAGCAACCTGACATCCTGCGTTGTCGATCGAAGTTCTCTCCCTTCATTCAACGCAAATGGAACAAGGGTTAATTGCAGTAATTTTATTGCAGACGTGAAAACCTGGTTTTTCGAGACCGATAGCGAGTATGAAGCTTATTATTTATGTGCTGTATTGAACTCATCGATTTTTAATGACGCGATAAAGCCTTTTCAGCCGAAGGGTCTTTTCGGCGCCAGGGCTATTCATAGAAATCCTTTACTATTCGATTTACCGGAGTTCGACATTAAGAAGAATTTACATCTGGAGCTTGCAGAAAAAGGCATGAAAGCGGCAGTGGGTATAAAAGGACGTTTCAAGGCTATCAATAAGAATTTGCGCTCATATGTAAAACAAGAGCTCGAAGAAAAATTGTGCAGGATAGACAGGCTGGTCTTGAAAATGAAGATTAAGGGATTTGAAGGTTATGGGAAATAACATAATTAACTTTAACCCTAAAAGGACAGGAGGTTATATTTTATTGTAAATCGGGGGAATCAATCTATTTTAATACTGATTTATGATGTATAATTAAAAGTAGTTTTTTATTCGAGGTAAGTACAATGACCAATAATTCTAATGGACATAAGACATGGAGGGAGAAGTTGTCAAATGGAAATGGTCTTCCTAAAATCAAGAAGATCCATAAGAACATGGTCAGAAAATGGGGGAAAGGAACCGTTGTAGTACCCGCTCCAATGGAGGTGGATGAGATTATGAAAAGGGTTCCCGGAGGAAAAGTTGTTACGATAAATCAGATCCGTGAAGCTTTAGCCCGTAAACACGGAACGACAATATGTTGTCCGTTATCTACGGGAATGTTCGTATGGATTGCAGCTCATGCTGCAGAAGAGGGTCTTTCTGAAGGTCTCAATCATACTACCCCTTATTGGAGAACATTGAAGACCGGGGGTCATCTGAATCACAAATACCCGGGTGGTATTGAAGCACAAAAGAATTTGCTTGAAAAAGAAGGACTTAAAGTTATCAAAAAACGGAAAAATTATTTCGTTGTGGACTTCAAAGAGCACGTTGCACAGTTGTGATCGATTATATTATATGAAAATAATGTTATTTTGCGTTTGGTCAGATTAAATTAAAAGTGTAAGGGTAAGGGCAATCCTTACCCTTACGACGCATTATTCAAGAAAACAAAATAAAGATTTACAAAGAGGGGAAGGTTGTGAAACTCTGCCCTGATTAAAAAAAAAGGAGGTTAATGGTGAAACGTTTACTCATTCTCAGTTTTGGCATTGTATTTTTATTTTCAACCTGTGCATTTTCAGGATTTTTTAATTCTGTCAAGGGAAGCGGGACTCCGGCAACAGAGGAGAGGAAGCTTCCTGAATTCAACAGTGTCGAGGTTTCCGGATCATGGGATGTCGAAATTCAATGCGGGAAGGAGCAGAAGGTGGTTATCACAGTCGATGACAACCTCATGCCCCTGGTAATCACCGAGGTTAAAGATGGAACCCTGAAAATTTACACCGATAAAAACATAAGACCAAAAGTGGATAACGAAATAAAAATTTTTGTTAAGGAATTAAAGTCTTTATCCACGGCAGGTTCGGTCGATGTGAAGGCGAGTGATATCTCCACGGAAAATTTCAAATACGAAGGTGCAGGATCCAGCGATATCGAGCTTTCAGGTAAAGTCGTCAATTTCAACATCGAGGTTGCAGGTTCGGCAGATATCGAGGCAAAGGATCTCCATGCGGAAAACGTGAATATCGAGATAGCAGGTTCCGCTGATGCAGAGGTCTATGCATCGAAGAAGCTCAACGTGGAGGCTGCGGGTTCTGCCGATGTTACCTATTATGGTGACCCCGAATCAGTGTCACAGGATGTTGCAGGTTCTGCAAGCGTAGTCAAGGGCTAGGGTCAGATTTTTTAAGATCGTCGGCTTCATCCGCAAGGTTGTATAATTTACTGCCGCACTGGATGCACGTGGTTTCATCGAAGTGGAATTTTTTGCCGCATGATGGACAGCTCCACCTTTTTTCCTGCTCCGAAAGCCAGTTTTCAAGCCCCGCGCTTTTAATCCTTTCCAGGTTGTTCAGGTGGATTGCAGGATGGGCGGCGTGTGCTTCCAGAAAATCCCGCAATCTTTCGCAATGGTAATCTTCACACTCAAAGCAAAAATCGAATCCCTTTTCCCGGGCGCAGTTCCTTATCCTGCAGATCTGTGCAAATTCGGCAGGATGGTCGCTCTTGCATCCGTGACATTCCATCTTTTCAGGGGTGCTGTCCCATTTTTGTGCGAATTCATCCAGAGTCCCCCTCTCGACGGAGTGGATGACGCCGCAGGATCCGCAGTATAACCCGCAGTATGTGTCAAAGCGAAATTTCATGATCATTCTCCTTTCCAGCAGATATTTTAGCACACGGGGATGACCATGGTAAGGGGGTAAAACCCCGTGATACCCTGCATCCATCGGTTATTTCATGAATATGACTTTGATTTGTTGTATTGGTAAACGCATTATAGTATATTAGTATTTATGATTAACATACCATCCCCAAAAGATCTGGTTGATAAAATGTCTGAAATGATGCGGAAGAGGGAGTTTCATTTCCGGATATTCAAGAAGAAATCATCATTCCTGAAACCGGGCGATCTTATGGGTATTCGACCATATCATGAATATTACTACCGGAGGGAAGAAGATGACAGGATCGATGAAATACTAAAAGAGCGTAAAAACCTGCTGGTTGTCGGAAAGCCCCTTGCAGGCAAGACAAGGGCATGTTTCGAAGGGTTAAAGTCCATGGAGAAGCATTGTTCCTTTTCTCTTCTAAAACACGTGGAGATAGATATCGAATATTTCTCTTTCCCGGAAGAGATTGCCTTCTGGCGGGATAATACGGTCATGATCGATGACCTCCAGCGTTATACCGAAAGGCGGTATTTCGATCATGTGCTGAGATTTTTTGCATCTGAAAGGATACAGGTAATCGCAACATGCCGATCCGGAAAGGATTTTGAATCGGTCAGGGATAGGATGCTCGATCAGAATATACCCCTGGAACTGATATTCAAAGAAGATAACATCGTGGAGTTATTGAATGTATCACCAAACGAGGGAATGGATATTGCAGAAAAGACCGGGGAAGACTGGGATAAAGTCAGCTTCGATGGTACCGTGGGCTCTGTCTTCATGAAGCTCGTTGAAATGGAAAGAAGGTTCAGAAACAGCAGTCCCGATGAAAAATCCCTGCTAAGGACAATAAAGAAGCTGTATAAATGCGGCATATACAGAGGGGACCTCTTCTTCCCCTATGACTGGATCAGGAGGGCCGCTGCAATCCATAAAGATTCCTTCGAGGATCTGGTTAAAAGCCTCGATGGAAAGGAACTTTTAGGGATGGTGGAAGGTGGTGTCACCACAGATGAGGTCTATCTCGACGAGATAATCAAACCGGATCCCACCGATGCTAAAAATGACCTCCAGATATTATGGCAGATGGTGGATAACTTCTCGATCGGTCCCGGGGAGCAAGGGAAAAGAACATTGGCGGATGCCCTTTTCAGGCTTGCTTACAGGGCTGATGACCTCGGTGCATACCGGCTGGATAAAGCCTATTATATGAAAGTTACCATCCGGGCATATGAGAAAGCCCTGAAGATTTATACACGTGATAAATTTCCGTTGGATTATGCCATGACGCATAACAACCTTGGTAACGCATATTCTAATCTTGCCGATGTTGAGGATAAAAAGCCGAACATCCTGAAGGCGGTCGCATCCTACAATGAAGCCCTGAAGGTTTATAAACGTGATAAATTCCCCATGCAATATGCCATGACCCATAACAACCTGGGTACCGCATATTCTATTCTTGCCGATGTTGAGGATAAGAAGTCGAACATCCTGAAGGCGAAAGCATCGTTTGAGAAGGCACTGGTGGTTTATAAACGTGATGCATTCCCGTTGGATTATGCCATGACCCATAACAACCTTGGTACCGCATACCGGGCTCTATCCGATGTGGAGGATAAAAAGCCGAACATCCTGAAGGCGGTCGCATCCTACAATGAAGCCCTGAAGGTTTATAAACGTGATGCATTCCCGTTGGATTATGCCATGACCCATAACAACCTTGGTACCGCATACCGGGCTCTATCCGATGTGGAGAATAAGAAGCCGAACATCCTGAAGGCGGTCGCATCCTTTGAGAAAGCCCTGGAAATATACACACGTGATGAACTCCCCATGCAATATGCCATGACCCATAACAACCTTGGTACCGCATACGCTAATCTTGCGGATGTGGAGGATAAGAAGCCGAACATCCTGAAGGCGATCGCATCCTTTAAGAAAGCCCTTGAAATATTCACCGAAGATGAATTCCCCGATAAACACCTTCTGGTTAAGGAAAACCTCGAAATTGCAAGAGACCTCCTCGAAGGGGATTGATTTGATTGTTGATGTCAGAGTTAATATCCTTTATTTTCTTACCGGGAAAAATCCTTTTCCGAAAACTTTTGACACGATAATCAGGCATGATAATCTCATGATCATAATGGGTAAAGATGGCGATCTTGCAAAGCTCAACAGGTAAAAATAGCCCCGTAAGGCACAACCCGTAATCACCAATAAATTTACCCCATTTTTTGAAAAATACCGGCTCCGGCGCTTACGGAATAGGGGTTTATCCTCATCAACACTTGATATTTAAGGATTTTGGCATATAATTCTTATAGGAGACCAATTAACAAAGGAGAATACATGTTTGATTACGAACGAACATTTCTTGTTGTGATAATGATAGTCCTGCCGCTTTGTTCAGCGTGGGTTTATGTTGATGCGAAAAAAAGGGGCGTGAAGGAACGTAATGCCCTCTGGTGGGCGGCGGGAGCTCTGTTCCTGTCTGTTCTTGTCCTGCCTGCATGGTTCTGGGCAAGACCCAACTTCCAGAATGATAACGAGTTCCTCTGTCCCGAATGTAACGAGGTTTACAGGGGCAAGAGACTTGCATGTCCCCACTGCGGTTACATGGTGGTGGACGATGAGATCGTCGACATGTCGAGTATAGAAGCCGAAAAGGTCGAGAAGTAAACAGGTTTCTTCAGGCGATCGTTAATCTCGGGCAGGATCGTGATATTCGAGCACTTATAAACTCAGAGCAATATCAGGTTGATGGATATCCTGCAGTCGCTTTTTTCACATGCATCAAGGAACCAGTAATCATCGAGAAGCTGGAGCTTTTCATATGCTTCATTCCTGTTAAAAGGGGTGTAAACCAATATAACGAGCATCTCTGAATCAGCCTCGTCGGGATCTTCGGCAACCACATATTCGATCTTGGTATTCGGGAAAAATTTTCTGATTTTATCCGGGGCTTCATCGATAACGGGTCGGGTGAAAGGGTATTTTTTCTGGAATTTTGCGGCATCTTTTGATATGGATGATTCTTCTTCGACGGTATAAACAGGGTTGATCCTGATACGAGCATCCATTTTTGATTCTGGATTCCGCTTCAACAACTTTTTTTTCGATTTTACCATTCAGGTCAAATCCGGTCTGTTTATATCTCTACATTATAGGGGTTCTGCCTTGATTGTCAAATATAATTGGTTGTAAAGTATGGTCGGTCGGGAAATTATTGTATCACTTCAATCGATGTAACCGCCTTTGCACGGAAATAAGTTGAACCGCTATCCGCAAGTGCGATAGCAAAATAGTATTTCCCGGGTTTTGAAATAGGAGGAGAACTAGCGGGTAATTCCACCTTTATGACATCTATCACTGGCATGATGAATCCTTCGGGAATGGTGATGTTTAAGGCAGCAGGATGCACCGATTCAGACCAATCGAGCCCCGAGTAGATTTTACCGTCCGGATCCATCATCACGAAATAGAGATCACCTGTTTCGTCCGGTCCGTAATTGTTCAGGTTCATGCTTAGTGATAACATATCCCCTGCTTTATAGGCTAATCCCTCTGCAAATAGGTTCATCTTCAGGGTGACCGATGTGGGTATGAACTCGGTAAGACCAAATGTGCTTGCAATAAATATCCTGCCCGTGGGATCGATTGCCATGTCACTCTTTTCAACAGTAAAGAATGAAAATCCCGCATCATCGATCGAATAAGTTCTGAATTGGACCCCGTCATAATGTGTCAGTCCTGCATGCATGAGAATCCATATGCTGCCGTCCATAGTCTGGGATATTTTTTCTATGTAGAAAGATCCAATATCGGGCAGTTTTTTTAATCCGTCGTCTTCGTCAAAATACCTGATGATCTTCTCTTCATCAAATACGGCTATTGCAGAATTGCTTGCTCCCCAGAATGTACCATCTTCAATGAATGTGATCGTTTTGGGATAGCAATCCCAGGTAAAATCACCTGGTTGATAGATTAAATTCCATTCATTACCATTGAATTTCATTATTCCATCAGATGAAGAAGCCCACAAAAAACCATCCTTGTCGTAGCATAAAGAGCCAACAGACCTTATATTTGTGTGAAAATCCCACTCCTCCTCATGCCATCTCGCAAGCCCTTTAAATCCCCTGATCCAGATATCACCTTCAGGTCCTTCTACAATGCAGGTATAATCAGATCCTATCTCCGGGGATAAGATATCCACATAACTGGTCCAGACATTACCGGTATACCTGATCACATCCCAGGCAAATCCTGCCCAGACACCCGATGATTTAGATATGTTCAGGCAGCGCAATGCTCCGGGACTTGACCATTCTGTACCTGTTATGTTGCTGCCCGGGAAAAAACTCCAGGTGTTCTTGTTCAAATAAGCAATATCACCATGTTGGTCACCGCACCAGAGATTCCCTTCGTAATCTATCGTAATTGCCGTAGGTATGTTGCTTATTGGGAGAAGGTTATCAATCCTGAATGGAATTATGTTCTTGCCAAAACATAGATCGAGACCACCCTCTGTCCCTACCCAGATTCCTTTCTCATAAGCATTTTCAACCCAGAGAACATTGATGTTTTCATAACTGGAGTGAAGCTCCAGTTTCTCCACGTCAAAAGAAAATAATCCATCCCTGTGCCCTGATAGCCATACTGTACCATCTTTATCCCGGATTATATTATGTACAAAGTGCTTTGTCTCCCCCTCCCAGTAAAAACAATTCCATCCTTCGCCGTCATACCATGCGATTCCCCTTTGACCAAGAAGTCCCCAGACGATACCGTATGAATCAATATATAATTTTTTTATCGATTCATTGGATATCTCATTTTGGGTAAATTTCTTTTTTATCCCGTCATTGAAATATATTATCTGGCTGCTCTCCTGATCATTGCTTATGGTAATTACCCAGAAGCCTCCACGGGGATCTTCCGTCATGTAATAAATCTCGTAATCGGATAGCTCTGGAACGGGGTCCCATGTTTCTCCGTTTAATTTCAGCAATCCTTTTGGTTTGTCCTCTATAAGTAGATAACCATCGGCAAAACAGAGATTATCGGAATAATTGGGCGCATTTGTGAGAAGGTTTAAATCCCCGTTTTCATAGATAAATATGTCCTTCAATGCAAGTGTAATAAACCTGCCTTCATCATCAAAGACCATACCATTGATATGGTTTGTGGGAAATCCTGTCTGATCATTATATCTGGTTGCTTCTAATGTACTCCACCTTGTCAAACCGCCGTTTTCGACGCGAACCCAGACTTCACTTTCGCTGCAGATGATCTCGTCCGCATGGTTGGAATTGATATGCCTGCTCCAGATGTCCGCAGATACGAACCCGTTCAGCGATATAAACATAACCAGGTAAAAAACAATTGAAAATCCTTTTAAGCAGGACATATTAAACCTCTTTCAACAATATAATATAATGATTATATCCTTAGTTCATCAAAAGTAATTGTATTACAGTTAAGACAAGCGTTAAGCAATCGATCGAACATCTGTTTTTCCCAAAATCTTCTATTGAATCTATAACAAAATTCTGCTAAATATC
>Ga0272441_10011246_pt1 | contig 13326 bp, 10 predicted proteins | sample SSMProp6N_FD_193582 | JGI IMG/M metagenome (GOLD analysis project Ga0272441, IMG submission 193582) | Marine sediment archaeal communities from Little Sippewissett salt marsh, Falmouth, MA, United States - SSM-Prop-6N | ecosystem: Environmental > Aquatic > Marine > Wetlands > Sediment ... | reverse complement strand
TCGTGTGTCTTGACCGGCGCACGGGGCAGCAGCTATGGGCTTCGGAGCCCGTGCCCGGCAAGGTCAGAGGCGGCTCCAACTTCATGCCGTCCCTGGTTCTTCACGACAACCTCGTCTTCTTCGTCGGTGCCGGGCGGAAGGCGCCGATGGTGGGGCTGGACGCGAAAACAGGCAAGCAGCTCTGGAAGGTTGACCATCCGCCCTGCGAGTACGCTTCGCCCAAGCACATCTTCGTCGCGCGCGGGCTGGTCTGGCACGGCGTGATGCCGAACATGAAGGACTCGATCTTCTGGGGCCGTGACCCGCGTACCGGCGAAGTGAAGAAGAAGGTCACCAGCGACATCGAGACTTGCTGGTACCATCCGCGCTGCTACCCGCCCAAGGCGACGCTGAACTACGTGCTCACGTCGCATACGGGTCTCGAGTTCGTGGATCTGCGCAAGGGCGAGATCACGCCGCATCACTGGTCGCGGGGCGGCTGCAGCTACGGGATCATGCCGGCCAACGGCCTGGTCTACACGCCCTCGCATCCCTGTGTCTGCTACGTGCTCGGCATGCTCAAAGGGTTCTGCGCGCTGGCCCCGCGCTCGGAGCAGCGCGCGGCGCTGCGGCCCGCGCCGGAGTCCGGTCGGCTCGAGCGTGGGCCTGCCTACACGGGGCGGGTCCCGGACCCACGGACGGACCGGCAGGACGCCGCCGCCTGGCCCACCTACCGCCACGATGCGGCGCGCAGCGGACGGACAGCGGTCCCAGTGCGTGCCGCGGGGCTGGCGGCGAAGTGGACGACACGGCTCGGCGGCAAGCTCAGCAGTGTGACGGTCGCCGACGGCAAGGTTTTCGTTGCCGCCATGGACGTGCCCGCTGTCCACGCGCTCGATGCGGAGACCGGCCAACGCGCGTGGTCGTACGCGCTCGGCGCCGCCGTGGATTCGCCGCCTACCGTGTACGAGGGGCGCGTGCTGTTCGGGGGCAGGGACGGCTGGGTCCACTGCCTGCGCGGCACGGACGGCGCCCTGATCTGGCGGTTCCGGGTCGCGCCCGACGAGCTGCAGACCAGCGCCTACGACCGGCTCGAATCGGTCTGGCCCCTGCACGGCAGCGTGCTGGTGCAGGACGGAGCCGTCTACTGCGTGGCCGGCCGGTCGATGTTCCTGGACGGCGGCCTTCGGGTGGTTCGGCTGGACCCCGCAACGGGCCGCAAGTTGTCCGAGACCGTCTTGGACGAGCGGGACCCCGCGACCTCAAGCAACGTGCACGGCATGACCGGCACGGGCTATTTCGACCTGAACATGCCAACCATGCTTCCCGACATCCTCTCGTGCGACGGCGAGTACGTCTACATGCGGACCCAGCGGTTCGATCGGCAGGGCAAACGGTTGAAGGTCGTCGTGCCGCGCTGGCCGATCCCCGAGTGGCGCGGCGGGTTCGGGACCAAGAAGCGGTCCCTGCTGAACGGCAAGCCGCTCGAGCCGTGGTTCGAGAAGGACGGCGAGAAAGCGCACCTGTTCTCGCCGGCCGGGTTCCTGGACGACTCGTATTTCCACCGGAACCTCTGGACGTACAGTGCAGGGTTCCTCGGCGGGATCGCCGGGTACCGGTTCTCCGGCCGCGCGTATCCGGCCGGCAAGATCCTGGTGTTCGACGACGACGGCGTCTACGGTTACGGCAACCGGGACCGTTACTTCACGGAGTACATCCACACCGCCTTCCGCCTGTTCGCCTCGGACAAGAGACCGAAGGCGGAGGTCTACCAGACCGAGGAGAAAGTCTTCAGTCACGGTCCGAAACAGAAGATCCTTACGCGCTGGACGGACGAGAACGTGCCGCTCATGCCGCGCGGCCTGGTCCTGGCGGGCAACACGCTGTTCGCGGCGGGCGCGGCGAAGGATCCGGACAAGAAGCTGGACATCGAGCAGCTTGCCGCACAGGCCGCGGCATGGCGAGGGAAGAAGGGCGGGTTGCTGCTGGCCGTCGAGGCGGCCACCGGCAGGCGGCTGTCGGAAACCCGGCTCGCGCACCCGCCGGTCTGGGACGGCATGGCGGCGGCCTACGGCCGGCTGTACATCGCGACGATGGGAGGAGACCTCGTTTGCATCGGGAACTGATCGCTACCGCAGCGGCGCTGCTGTGCTGTGCCCGCAGCCCGGCGTGCAACGTGCCGGTGTTCCGGTATGCCCTCGAACACTGGCGGCCGGATCCCTACAGGGTCGCCGTGCTCCATCGCGACGCGTTGTCGGCAGGGGACCGCGCGAATATGGCTGCGATCGAGCCCTTCGCGCTGGTGCGGGCTGTCGACCTGAGCGCAGAGGAACCGCCGGCCTGGCTCGGCTCTGTTCGCGACGAAGCGGGTGGACAGACGCTGCCGCGGCTTGCCTTGCTGTTCCCCGCGGCAAGCGGTCTGCGCGGTCGCGTGTGGGCCGGCCCTTTGGATGCCGACTCCGTCCGGACCCTCCTGGAATCGCCGGCGCGCAGCGAGCTGGCGCGCCGGCTGCTCGAGGGCCATGCGGCGGTGTGGCTCCTGCTCGAGAGCGGCAACACGAAGCAGGACGACGAGGCGGCGGCCTTGCTGCGCACCGAGCTGCGCCGGTTGGAGCGGACGCTCAGGCCGCCGCGCGAGCTCTACGCCGATCCGGACGAGCCGGACTCGGCGCCGGCCGCCGACGCGCGGGTCCGCTTCTCCATGTTGCGCCTGGCCCCGAACGATCCTGCCGAACCGGTGCTGGGCGCGATGTTGAGCGGTTCGCTGGCCGGCCTCAGGCAGGCCGGCGGTCCCACGGCCTTCCCGGTGTTCGGACGGGGCCGCGCGCTGACCGCGCTCTGCGGGGCCTACCTGGACCGGGAGCGCGTCGAGGCCGTCTGCGAGTTTCTTGTCGGGGCGTGTTCGTGCGAGGCCAAGTTCGCCAACCCGGGCATGGATCTGCTGATTGCCATGGATTGGGACGCGGCGCTGGCGGGCGCGCTGCGCGCGGAACAGGCACCACCCGCATTGGTCGGGCCGTTGGCCATGACGCCGGTGGCCGCGACCTCGGAGACCGCGCGCGCAGCAGGTCGGGAGCCTGCGTCAGCAGCCACGGCCGAGGCCGGCACGACCACGCGCGGGCGTTCCTGCGCCGTCGGGCTCGCCGTCGGGGTCGGCGTGGTTGCTGTGCTCGGGCTGGGCACGCTTCTGACCGTCAGGCTGTTGAGGGAGTAGAGGACGAATCGGATGGGAACGGCAATCCTGTCACCGGGCCACCTGATCGGCAGGGAAATCGTCTGCCGGAAGCTCGGCTTCGCGCTGGGCGTGCTCGCGGTGGGCGTGGCCGCCGGCTGTGCGGTCGGCGCGGCCACGCTGCTGCGCGGCTACGACACGCGCGCCGAGCGCGCGCTGGCGGCCAAGGAGCGCGCGCTCAACGCGCAGATGCAGCGCATGCAGGACGCGTATCGCAAGATCATGAAGCGGATGGGCTTCAACATCCTGATCCTGCCGGCCGCGCAGGACCTGTCGGACTTCTACGCGGAGCACTACGCGCGCGAGGACATGCCGGAGTCCTACGCGGATCGGCTTGCCGAATCGCGTGTGTTCACGATTCGGCACCTGCTGCCGATGCTGCAGCAGAAGGTCGAATGGCCGGAGCACCGGCGGTCGGTTCTTCTGATCGGCACGCGCGGGGAGGTGCCGTTGCCGCATCGTATTGTGCGCAAGCCGATCGATCAACCGGTTCCGGCGGGCTGCGTGGTGCTGGGCTACGAGCTGCATCGGAGCCTCGGCTTCAGGGCGGGCGACGAGCTCGTGTTCCGCGGCCGCGCTTTTCGGGTCCACGCCTGTCACGGGCAGCGCGGGACGAAGGACGACATCTCCCTGTGGGTCGACCTGGCGGCGGCGCAGGAGATCCTGGGCAAGCCGGGCCGGATCAACGCGATCATGGCGCTGCAGTGCCGTTGCGCCTTCGCGGATGTGAGCAAGGTTCGCGAGGAGGTGGCGCGGGTCCTGCCGGAGACCAAGGTCATCGAGCTTGCCGGCAAGGCGCTGGCGCGCGCGGAGGCGCGAGGCCGTGCCGCCGCCGAAGCGCAGGCGGCGCTCGCCCGAGAGAAGCGCGCCCGCCGGGCGCAGCAGATGCGGCGCAACGAGCTGGCGGTTCTGGTGCTGTCGGTTGTTGCCCTGGCGTGCGCCGGGTTCGTCGGGTTCCTTTCGTTTCTGAACACACGCAACCGGCGCAGCGAGATCGGACTGCTGCGTGCGCTGGGCGTCAGCAGGGCCCGGATCCTTGCCGTGTTCCTGGGCAAGGCCGCGCTGGCGGGCGTGATCGGCGGCTGTCTCGGCCTGTTCGCGGGCTTCTTCGCGGCGTGGGCCGATCCGGACCTGTCCCTCACCGGTGTGGCAGCCGCATACGACGTGCCGCTGGCCGTCGGTGTGCTGTTCGCCGCGGTGCTGCTGAGCGTGGTGGCCTGTTGGCTGCCTGCGCTTCCGGCTGTACGCCGGGACCCGGCCCGCGTGCTCATGGAGGAATGAGTTGGCATGCTTGAACTGAACGCCGTTCACAAACGGTTCAGCGCCCCGCAGGGCGAGGTGCAGGGCCTGGCAGCGACGTCGTTGCGTGTGCGATGCGGGGAGCTCGTCGTGGTTGTTGGGCCGAGCGGCGCCGGTAAGACGACATTGCTGCTGGCCGCCGGCGCGTTGCTTGCGCCGACCGGCGGGACGGTCCGGATCGACGGGACCGATCCCTACCGCATGTCGGGCGAGCAGCGCAATGCGCTGCGGGCCGGCATGGTCGGGTTCGTGTTCCAGCAGTTTCACCTGGTCCCGTACCTGACCGCGCGCGAGAACGTGATGCTGCCCAGCCTCGCCGCGCCGTGTCCCGACGCGGCGGACCGGGCGGCGACGCTGCTGCGTGAGGTGAACCTTGCGCATCGGGCCGAGCACCTGCCCGCGGCGTTGAGTACGGGCGAGCGCCAGCGGGTTGCGCTCGCACGCGCCCTGTTCAACCGTCCGAAGCTGCTGCTGGCCGACGAGCCGACGGGCAACCTGGACGACGAGAACGGCGCGCGCGTGCTGCGGCACCTGGCGCGCAGCGCCGAAGCGGGTTGTGCGGTGCTGATCGCCACGCACGACGCGCGGCTCGTGCCGATGGCGTGCCGTACCGTCACGCTTGAGGGTGCGGACGGCGGGGGATAGGAGGACGGGGATGGCAGGTAGTCGATACACCAACAGCAGTGCATTCGTGGTCCGGTTCGTCCTGGCGGCGCTCACCGCGTTCGCGTGCGCGGGTAGCGTATGTACCGGGTCGTTCCGGGAAGTGGAACCGGGCGTATTCGTCGAGGATTTCGAGGACGGGAGCCTGGCAGGGTGGCGTTTCAAGGAGCCGCTGAGCGGTGAGATCGTGGAGGTCGACGGGAACTCGGTGCTGACCGTGAAGAGTTCGCGCAAGGTAGGCAAGGGAAGCGTCGTGCAAATGCCCGTGCCCGCGATGGAGGACTTCGTCGTCCAGGCCCGTTTTCGCAATCACTCGGGTGCGGGCATCCATTTCCGGAAGGGCTACAAGGTCTTCTTCCTGGGGGGCGGCGACATGTGGATGCGCCGGCCGGGCGCCATGCTCGTGCGCTGGGTGCGGGGCTGGAACGGACGGGACGACTACAAGCGCGCGGATGCGCACGAGATCCGGGCCTGTGCCGTGGGCCGCATTGTTCGGGTCTACGTGGACGACAGGATGGAACTCGAGATGCTCGACTACAGCCCGGGCGCCCATCCCTTCTGGGTGCGGCACCGCGGTGCGCAGTTCGACGACATCCGCGTCAGCGCACATGTCCCGCCCGAGGAGGGGCTGATCGCGTTTCCGGTGGACGCAGGACAGGACTTCTGGGAGGAGGGCAGCTACAGGAAGGCCCTGCGCAGGGGGCAGGTGTCGGGGCCGCGCGTGAAGGACGGGGCGATGTGGTTTGCGGCATCCAAGCCGGTGCGCCCGGAGATCCAGGTGTTGAACGAATCGGACACGGCGGCCGACGTGGAGGTACGGGTTGCCGTTGATCGTTTCGACGACAGCCCGGTCGGCGAACCGAAGACGAAGACCGTGCGGGCAGCGCCCGGCTCCCGGCAGGTGCTGACCTTCGAGCTGGGACGCCTGGCGCCGGGTTTCTATCGCATGCGGATCACGCTGTCCGGCAACGGCAGGGAGCTCCGGACCACGCCGTACCCGCTGTTCGTTGACGAGCTGGCGGCGCCGGTCGACTGCGAGAAGCCGCTGATCCCGGTCGGGGTAGTGCTGAAGAGCGTCGTCTGGAAGCCGTTGCACGCGAAGACCTACTGGCACGGGATCGGTGCGCGGCTTCGCAAGCACAACCTGAACGCCGTGGTGGCGACGGGCGGGTGCCACCGCGAGTTCCGCGAGATCTTCCGGCGGCACGGTGTCTTCACCATCGTGCGGGGCAAGGACAAGGCGGAGCACCCGGCCGTGCTCGGGTTGCTGGAGACCGGCAAGCCGGAGCGCGTGGCGAAGCTGCGCGCGTCCGTGGACGCGCCGGTCATCAGCCCGGTCCGGCTCCACCCGTTCCAGCGCGGCGAGTACGACCTGCTGCGTGCGCCGGACGGGGAGCCGACGGCGTCGGAGGCGTTGAAGGCGGCGTCCGGCGGTCCGGATCCGCTGTGGGTTCTGCTCCAGGCGTTCGGGGACCGGGAGCCCGGCGGTCAGAAGGGCAGGTTCGACAATCCGACGCCGGCCCAGCTCCGTGCCCAGACGCACCTCGCTCTGGCGTACGGGGCCAGGGGTATCCTGTACTACACGTTTCAGCGGCGCGGCGCCGAGCTCGGGCTGGTCGACCACATCTCCTTGAAGGCGCTGGACGGGAAGCTCGAGGCGGTTGGCGAGCTGGCCGGTCTGATCGCGCAACATGCGGAACTGCTGAGCTCGCTGCAGGCGGGCGGTGCGGCGGTTCGCTGCGACAACCCGGCGGTCGAAGCGGTACCGGCGCGGACCGACACGGGCCGGTATGTCTACGTTGTGAACAAGGACACGGCGAGGGGGGCGTCCTGTGTCCTCGCCTGGCCGGCGTCGGACGATCTGGGGCTTGTCCGCGATGTCTATGCTGACGCCGAGCTGGTGCCGACGCGCGCCGGTGGCGAGACGCGTCTGACCGTAGCGCTCGAACCGGGCGAGGGCAGGCTGCTGGCATTGAATCGATAGCTCAAGGCCCGGCTGGACCACGGGGGTCGGATCGGAGTCTTGACATCGTACAAACATGGAAGGAACAAGGTCGAGTTCCCAACCGAAACAGGGCGCAAGACCTTGCACCATTGGGTTCCCGTTCGGACGGCGGACGAAGCGTTCAACATTCCCGGCTATCCGGTAATGGCCACGTCCGAGGTCAAGGCCTATGTCCTGGCGAACTGTGGCGCGTGGCCCGGGGATCGGGACGTGCGGTCGCAGCTGATGGTCGACAATGCGGCAGCATGCACGAATGGCGTTTCGGGGCCGGGCAACGAGCAGTGGGTGAAGAACGACGGTATTGAGGACGAAAGCCCGAGGGCATCGCACGGCGGCACAGGCGGCGGGCTGAACACGCAGGACGACTTGAAGGGCCTGCCCGGGTACGACGCCGATGGTTGGCCCGACATTCCTGTCCAGACAGGGGTGACGTTCAAGGTTGTTGCGAACCCGCATGCCCTGCAGCCCGGCGGATACACGGCTCTGGAGGAACAACTGCATGGGCACCTGGAAGCCGCAAACAGAGGTGGGACGGAATAGCATGTCCGAGTCCGGCCATCCGAACGTCATCGTCTTCGTCACGCACGATACCGGGCGCCATTTCGGGTGTTACGGGATCGACACGGTGCACAGCCCGAACATCGACCGGCTTGCCGACGAAGGGATGAGGTTCGATCGGTTCTTCGCTGCCTCGCCCATGTGCAGTCCGAGCCGCGCAGCCGCCTTCTCCGGGCTGTACCCGCAGGCGAACGGCGTGATGGGCCTGGTCCATGCGCCCTGGCACTGGCGCTACAACGACGGGGTCCAGCACCTGAGCCACTACTTCCGGGCGGCGGGCTACCGGACGGCGGCAGCGGGGATCGTGCACGAGAGCCACACGCCGGGCGAGAGCCTGGGCTTCGACGAGTACCAGCGCGGCGCGCATGCCGATGACGTGATGGCCGCCGGCCTGCCGATGCTGGAGAAGCTGGCGACCGAAGACCGGCCGTTCTATCTGCAGATGGGCACATTCCAGACTCATGCTCCCTTCGACTTCAAGGGGGTCGAACCTGACAGCGAGCACGGTGTGTATCTTCCGCCGCAGTACGTAGAGACGGAGAGGGCCCGCGGCGAATTCGCGGCATTTCAGGGTTCCATCCGGCACGTCGATGCTGCGTTCGGGGAATTGCTCGCCGCGCTCGATCGCCTGAACCTGACCGAGAACACGCTCGTGGTCTTCACGGTGGATCACGGCATTGACTTCCCGCGTGCCAAGGCCACGTTGTATGATCCCGGCCTGAGCGTGGCCCTGCTCATGCGCTGGCCGGGCCGGATCGGGGCGGGTTCCACGAGCGACGCGCTTCTGAGCAACGTGGACCTGACCCCGACGCTGCTGGAGCTGGCCGGCGTGGCGGTGCCGGCCGACCTGCACGGGTGCAGCTTCGCCGACCTCTGTCGCGGCTCGCACAACGGGCCGGTTCGCGACGCCGTCTTCGGCGAGCACACCGCCGTGTCCACCGTCCCCGACACGCGCTGCATCCGGACCGAGCGCTGGAAACTGATCCGCAGCTTCTTCCCGTCGCGCCAGTACCGGACACCCATCGACCTGGACAAGCCGATGAAGGGCGGGATATCACCGGAAGTCAGCACGCCGTTTGCCGAGCTGTACGACCTGGAGAAGGACCCGCTCGAGTTCAGCAATCTCGCATGCGAGCCAGATCACGCCGACACCTTGCGCGAGCTCAACGGAGCACTGCTCTCGCACCTGCGCGATGTGAACGACCCGATCCTCGACGGTCCAATCCGTTGGCCCTACTACGAGGAAGCGATTGCGGACCTGATGACCTGCGAGGAGCCTGGAGGGCCGACATCATGCGAGTGCTGATCATCGACATCGACACGCTGCGGCCCGATCACATGGGCTGCTACGGGTATCATCGCAACACGACGCCGAATATCGACCGCATAGCGGCCGAAGGGACGCGTTTCACGAACTACTACTGCTCCGACGCGCCGTGTCTGCCGTCGCGCACCGCGCTGGTAACCGGGCAACACGGTATTCATTCCGGTGTGGTAACGCACGGCGGCACCACCGCCGAATTCAGACATGAGGGCGCCACGCGCAGCACGCGCTCCCTGCATGAACTGGGTGGCAGCCTGCACAGCCTGTTCCGGTACGCGGGCTACCATACCGTGTTCGTCGGCCCGTTCATCGAACGGCACGCGATCATGGAGTGGGGGGCCGGCTTCATGGAAATCCTGAACTCGGGCGGGGGCGGCCACGAGAAGGCCGACAAGGTCTGCCCCATCGCGCTCGACTGGCTGGAGCGCAACGCGGAGCGCGAGGACTGGTATCTGTATGTGAATTTCTGGGATCCGCATGCGCGGTACGGTGTGCCCGAGGAGTACGGGCGCAAGTTTGCGGACGAGCCCGGGCCCGACTGGATGACCGACGAGATCCTGGCCCACCACCATACGCTGGCCGGCAGCCACACGGCGGCGGACTACGGGCCCAAGCAGGAACGGCTGCGCCGCACGAAGGGCGAGGACTGGCAGAAGCGGCAACTGATGCCGCCCGACCTGCGCACGCTGGACAGTTGGAAGACGCTCATCGACGGGTACGACACGTGCATCAGCTACGCGGACATGCATGTGGGCAAGATCCTGTCGCTGCTCGAAGAGAAGGGGATCGGGGACGATCTCATGGTCATCGTGACCGCTGATCACGGCGAGAACATCGGCGAGCTTGGCATCTACTGTGAGCACGACACCGCGACGCACAGCGTCTGCAACATCCCGCTGATCGTGAAGCTGCCGGGCGGCAAGGGCGGACAGGTCCGTGACGCGCTGCACTACAACATCGACCTGGTCCCGACCCTGAACGAGCTGTTCGGGCTGCGCGAGAAGGTGGAGGCGAACTATCATGCGAGGCCGCCGGTCTGGGATGGGGCGAGTTTCGCGGACTCGCTCACCGGCGACCACGATGAGGGCCGGGACTACCTGGTGGTGGGGCAGCTCAATCACACCTGTCAGCGCGGTGTACGCTGGGGCGACCACATGTACACCTACACTTACCACGACGGCTACGCGCTGCAGCTTGACGAGGAGATGCTCTTCAACGTGGTCGATGACCCGCACCAGATCGAGAACCTTGCCGGTGCACGCCCGGACCTCTGCGCCGAGGCATCGCGCCTGCTGCACCGCTGGCACACGCACATGATGAAGACGATGCCGCACGGCTACGATACGGACCCGTTGTGGACGGTGATGCGTGAAGGCGGGCCCTGTTTCGCGCGGGACAAGGACCTGGCGCCCTACTTCGAGACCCTCGCCCGTACCGGGCGTGCCGACAAGATTGCCGAGTACAAGCGACGCCATCCGGAAATAGGGGAGCAGGAACCATGAGCAGACTGTCACGCGCAGCATTGGGGATCGTTGTTGGGCTACTCTGCGTTTCGCAGGTGCAGGCCCGAACCCTTCACTCGTCCGATCTGGGTTGGAAGCCGGGGCAGGACGTCACATCGCAGTTCAACTCGTTCCTCAGCAGTGAGGGCGTCGGTATTCTCATTGAGGATTGCCTATTCCACGATTTGCCGAACGCGATCGTGTTGAGCACCATCGACGGCGGGCGCCGCAAGGGGCCGGGAAAGGAGCTTCTGACCGCTGCCAATATGAAGAAGTACGCGCCGCACGACATCGAGATCAAAGACTGCATCGTCGGACATGTGGAGAAGCCCCTTCGGCCCAAGAAGAAGGGTGGCTACGGCGTGAACCGCCCCAGCAAGGCCGGCGAGCACATGAGGGCGATCCACCTGAAAGACGCGTACGGCATCCGATACCGGGACCTCAGGCTTCTCGGGGGGCGGATCAAGGTCGTTCGTCACGGGAGCATTGGCGGTTCGCGTCACCTCTCCAAGGAAGCCGCCGAGGCGATCGATCACAGCGTAACGGGCAATGTTCTCGAGGAACCTGCGCCGCCGATCCAACCGGGTCAGAGGGACGTTCCTTTTGCCTGCGGCCCGCAGTAGAGAGAGGCAACACTCAGCAGCCTGCCCTGGGCTCTGCAGACAGACGGCAGGTTTCCCTCGCTGCTCACAGTTGCCGGACGTACGCGCGCGGGGACAGGCCCGTTTCGCGTTTGAACATGCGCGAGAAATGCGGGAGCACCGGGTAGCCCACCAACCGGCCCACTTCCGAGATGTTCAACCTGCCCTTGGCCAGCAACGACTTCGCCTGGTCCACGCGGATGCGGCGCAGGTAGGCCATGGGGCTCATGCCGTTGCGTTTCTTGAATACACGACTCACATGCTGAGGGCTCACGCGCACGGCGGCCGCCACCATGCTCAGCGTGACTGGGCGGTGCATGTGATCGTGGAGATAGCGCTTGGCCGCCTGGTCCAGGCGCTGCAGCGGTGGCCGACGCTGCTGCAGCGGGCGCGCACAACGCGCCACGACCGAGAGCGCGTGCACGAACAGCGTTGCCGCCTCCGGAAGCGCGCCGTGCCCGCCCGTGTCCAGTATGGCCACGACCTCGTCGATCAACGGCAGCGCATCGGAGCAGTTCGGGATGGCATACGTGTCCGTGAGATTCAGCATGCTCAGAATGCCCGGCACCAGGTCCCCGTCGAATTCTATCCAGCGGTATTCCCACAAGGTGCAGCCCGGCGCGCCGCGGTAGTTGTGGCGTTTCGTTTTCGGCATGAGCCAGACCGTGTCCAATGCGGCTGTGAGGGATTCGCCCTCCACGTCACCGACGCCCTCGCCGACCAGCGTGTACATGAACTGGTTCGTGTGCCAGCCGTCGCGGCGCACATGCCGCCGCCACGGCGCCCAGCGCGAGTAGCCCACACTGTCGATCGCCAGGTGCTTCCGCTCCTGCTCCGACAACGATGCGTAGAACGGCACGATTTCCCTCCAGATTCAGAAATGGTAAGTATGGCGGAATATCGGCAACCCTGCAACCTGGATTTTTCGGACGGAATCGGCCCATAATATGGGGGGCATGGCGACAGTATGGTAAATGGGAAGGGACAGGCGACGATGAAGACAGGGATCTGTTCGTTCAGTTTCAACCGGTCCTTCGCGGCCGGTGACGTGGACATGTTCTCGTACATCGAGACGTGCGCGGAAGGCGGTTCACAGGACGGAGCGGGGGATCTATAGTCGTTGTTCGAACCACGAAAAGGAGAGAGCTCAACCATGAAGAGCGTGAAGGACATGCAGAGGTCGCCGGGAATCACAGTTGTCATCCTTGGGCTGGCCTGTGCCTTGCAGGTGCAGGCGAAGACGATCCATTCGTCCGAGCTGGGCTGGAAGCCGGGCCAGGACGTCACGAAGGAGTTCCAGGCACTCCTCAGCACAAACGGTGTGACGGACGGTGACGTGCTCGTGCTCGACCACACGTACCGTATCAGGGGGTCGCACCGGTTGCCCGACCGTTTCACGCTCTCGGCCAGGAAGGGCGCCGGGTTCGACGTGACCGACCCCAACAGGACGAAAGTGGCGCTGCTCGAGCTCGGCAACAACACCACGGTGCGCAACCTCACGATCACCTACCTGGACACGCCGAAGCTTGGGCCAACCGGCGAGAAGAAGGGAGTGACCTTCACCGGACGGCTTGGGATCCAGGCGCGCGGCAAGACTGGCATCGTGATCGAGAACTGCCGGCTGACGGGCTCGATCGGTCACCACATCAAGCTGTTCGAGTGCAGCAAGCCGAGGATCACAGGCTGCCACATCGCCGGCGGGCACTGGTCGGTGTACCTGGTCTACGTTACGGATGCGATCTTCCGGCATTGCCTGATCGAGAACTGCCAGGGCGACGCGATCAAGACGGGCGGCAGTGCCGGCAAGGTTGTTCGGAATGTGCTCGTGGAAGACTGCGTCTTCCAGGACAACCTGCGCGACGGGATCGACACGACGGGTGGGTTCAACAACTCGGTCGTGAGGAACTGCATCTTTCGGCGCATGCGCGCCGCGGGCATGGACATCAAGTCCCACTACGAATCGAAGGAAGGCCGGATCGCGGACCTGGAGCCGGAGAATGTGGGCATTCTGATTGAGAACTGCCTGTTCCACGACATGCCGAACGCGATTGTGCTGACTACGCTCGATTGCGAGAACAGGAAGGGACGACCGCTCCTGACGGCGGCCAACATGAAGAGGTACG
>Ga0272441_10011245_pt1 | contig 13327 bp, 12 predicted proteins | sample SSMProp6N_FD_193582 | JGI IMG/M metagenome (GOLD analysis project Ga0272441, IMG submission 193582) | Marine sediment archaeal communities from Little Sippewissett salt marsh, Falmouth, MA, United States - SSM-Prop-6N | ecosystem: Environmental > Aquatic > Marine > Wetlands > Sediment ... | reverse complement strand
GTCCCGCTGAAAGCACGGCGGCGATAAGGATTATCAGCCACGGTTTTGTAGCCCAAAGATCGAGAAACGTGCCGATCAGCATGTTTTCAGGTCTCGATGCATCGGGATTATGTACGGTAATGGTGTCGCGTAAACGGTTACTCGATATTTCAACGGCGGAATCTGACTTTCTACTTCCCGGAGCTTTTTGTTCAGGCGGCGTTGATGCGCTCGAAATGAGGGAGAGTCCCTCAACCGCGCTTCTTGGTCTGCTCGAAAGGTTCGGTGCCGTGAAGGCGGCTATGATTCGATCCAGCCACGATGCCGATGTACGGGCAATCGGACCGGTATGCCCATGTCTGCCGGCAGCCGCATAGAGCGCCGTCATTCCAAGACCGTACAGGTCATTGGACGCCAATGACATGCCGGCTTTTTGCTCATCCGATATATAATCGTTGTATTCCCCTCCCCCGGTTGAGCGAATGACAATCCCTGGGGCAAATGCGGGCATTGGTAAGTGGGTAAATCGATAGGCACCGGTATCGGTTCTTACGATCGAATCCGGACGGACGGCGCCATGAAATTGAGGCGGCGAAAGTTGATGGATCACACTCAACCCTTTGAGCGCCGCTTTTAGCATCTTCACGGTTTCCGCTTGTTCGAGAGGACCTGCTGCCGTAACCACCTCTTCCAAAGATTTACCATCAACATACTCATAAACGACGTATACCGCCGGCGTTTCGGATGTGTCATCACTAAAGTAGCCTACAAAACGCGGCAACTCCGGACATGTGATCTCACCGTACTGCCCGGCGCGGTTCTCTATCTCGGAAATCACATCCCAGGATGTTAGACTAGCTATCTGAAGTTCCAGTATAACGACGGTTTCGCCGTTAGAATCTCGAGCAATACTAATGAGGGTGTTCCCCCGTGATGGAAGAGTTTTCTCTACCGAGAATCTACCGAGAAGATAATCCCCTATTTTTGCCATAATCACAAACCCCGCACACCTGAATGATATGCCCGGCGAACAGGAGGGTCAAGAAACAGCAAAGCGACTATGGTTTTCTTGCACGTAGGACGACAAATCCGCCTTCTCCATGCCCTTCCCGGGATGGTTGGATATCGTTCACCTCGAGGAGGTTGCCAAAAACGGTCTGCCGGACGGCATCGACGTCAAATCCGTGGGATTCAAGCACGGTAATCACTTCGATTGCGCTCCGGAAAGTTGCGGGAGCATAAAAAATATTCTCATGTTTATGAGCAAGGTACTTCCGGCCGAGCGGTGAGTCGTTGTCGACAAAACCAAAAAGCGCCCAACCCATTGGCTTGAGGACCCTGTCGATTTCGTCAATCGACTTCTCAAGATCATCGAGAAAACAGATTGCCGTGACCATCAAAGTCAAATCAAAACTCCCGTTGGGATAAGGAAGTTCTTCGGCGACTCCTTTTTTCATTTCAACACCCCGCTCCCGGGCTATCTCGGCCATCGCCTCGGATGGCTCCACACCGTATCGGATACCCAGACGGGAGGCGAAACGGCCGCTTCCGGCGCCGATTTCAAGGCTTTCGGAAACATCACACTCGGGCAACACATCAAGGAGAGCCTCGACTTCAGTCTCATAGACCGCACGATGCTTAGAGAACCACTGTTCGTACGCGTCGAAATGTTCGTCAAACGGTTTTGTGATAGCCATGACGGCTCCTTCAACTGTTTCTCGCGGTTTCGATCATCGTTTTAAAGTTTTTTGGGCTGACCGAAGAGGTGATCGTATTGCCGGATGAAAGGATATGTCCTCCATCTATCGAAACAGTTTGGATAAGTTTTTTTGTTTCGCCAATGACATCTTCGGTACCGCCCCGTGAAAGAAGATCCACATCTATATTGCCGACAAGGCAAAGCTTCCCGGTTCTCTTACGGACTTCCATCAAATCCATACCCGCGGCGGGCTCCAGCGGACCTAAACCGTCTATCCCGGACTCTGCTATCGGCTCGAGTATCTCCCAGATATTCCCGTCTGTATGCTTTACACAGTATCCGCCGGCGTTTTTTACCGCCGTTACGACTTCTATAAAACCCGGGAGCACAAACTCTTCAAACTGATGCGGCGACATCAACGTTCCGGTCTTATGGGCGTAATCATCGGTAAGGATAACGACATCGACGCCCGCATGCACGGCAAGCTCGCAGAGCTGCTTGTGATAATCAATTGTCATTCGTGCAACCGCCCGTGCAAAGGAAGGATCAGTGATATAGCTTACAAGAAGATTTTCAAGACCGATCAGGTACCATGACGCCGCGAACACCGCTCTGCTCAGCATGACAATAGCGCGGTTTGGACACCGCTTCTTTGTAAGCCGTATTGCCTTGAGAAGCGGGCTCTTAGCCGGGTCGGGCGGGCGAAACGACTCGAGATCATCGAGTGTTCTGACCGGATGAGCAACCGGGAACGGAAGGAGTTCTTCGGTAAAGCGGCGTTTTACCCCCCATTCGTCGGTGTAAGTTTTTACTACTTTTGTTGTCCAGCGGCGGAAGCCGAGCAGATAGAGCGCTTGATTGACCGCGACCGCATCAAGGTCAAGCCCGTCAATCATGGCAAAGTAGTTTGAATACCCGAGCCACCGCATCACTTTCCAATCGATCGCCATTTCCATAATCGGAAGTCTGTCCGGCCTGCCTCCTTCCAAAGCCGTAAAAATACGATCTTTGGGGGTCATCAGGTCAGCCTGTCAAGAAGCGCTTGAATCAAAAAATCGGGATATGCTTCCCATGAGTAACGTCCGTACCCTCCGGACATGATATAGGTCGACGGTATCTGCCTGTCTTCAAGAAACCTGTAGATAACGCGATTTCTCTCGTTTATCTGATCGAGGGTGAGTTTCATGAGCGCGGTGGATGGAAGCTCATCTTTTTCATACGGGTCGGCGCCGAGTTGTACAAACGCCAGGTCCGGCCGGGGATATCCTTCCAGCTTTGCCAGCGCCGCGCGAAGCTTGTCGTTGTAGAGCGCTTCCTCTCCGCTTTCTATCGGAACATCGATATCCGACGGGATGTAGGAAGGATGCCTCTTCCCCGCCTCATTGTATTCCGGAATATCGAGGGGCCACCCGCGGGCCATATGAACGCTCAAAGTGACAATCGAGGGATCATCTTTGGTAATAGCGGCAACGCCGTCCCCCTTGTGCACGTCGACATCAATTATCCAGATATTGCGGGCAAGATCTTCAGCCTGCATCTTGTGGAGCGCTATCAGGATATCGTTGACCACGCAAAACCCGTGTCCAAAATCACGATGCGCATGGTGACCACCGCCGCTAAGGTAGAAGCAAAAGCCTTGAGAAACACCGACCTTGCATGCCTGATACATACCGGAGAGCTGACGCATCGACCGGTCGAACATCTCGGAGAGCGGCCGTTTTGCCTTTGACGGATCATAGCGGTGATAGTTGCCGTCTTTGTCGATGAGCTCGAATACCTCTATGATCACCTCGTCAACTCTGTCAGAAAACAATCTTTCGACGTATTCCGGTGAATGTGTCCTGAGTATATCCTCTTTTGTGATTCCGACACCGTCGTTTTGTAGAAGCCATCTGTCTTCAAGCGGGCCGAGAATCTGATGAGCCTTGAGCGCTTCAAGCACCCGCGCCGCCTTGTCGGGCGCTTGGGGGATGGTAATTCCAAAGTCGCTTAGCGGAAAGCCGTTTCCTGGTCTTTTAAGAATCATGAAAATAATTCTACATCGATGATTTCGGTTTGCCAATCACGATTAGCGACGGCGACGGACCGGGCAGGCCGGCTCGGCGATAAACCGGGCATACCGCCACGGCGCCGGCTGCAACGGGGACGCACTCTTTCAAAACGCCGGCCGCGGCACCTCCCGCTCACCGCGGTTGTTTACCTTTAATACTTCATCCTCGCCCCAAATCCAAGCCCCCCATGGCCGGCAAAAGCCGAAATCGGTTCGAAAGTCACAACGCCTTCGTCTATACGCTGTTGGGCGAGCCTACCGGCGTGAGAAGCCGAGAACCCGCTAATAATCGAGCGAAGTATCATTCCGCCGGAAAAAACACCAAAATGGGCAAGCGAGTCCTTTAGGGTGGCGGCATTCGCCGCGCTTTCCCAAGATGCCTTAATCTCGGAGTACGGAGCATTCAGATAATCGAGGTTGGAGAATTGAAGCTCCTCGGGGAGGAGAAAATACGTTCCAATAAGCGTTCCCGCCGCGACGACAATATCCGCGGTCATGAAGAGAATGCCTGATACAACGTCTTCATTCATAAACTGCCCTTTCCCCGGCATCATCCACGAGGCGGTTTTTGATTTTTCTACATATGCCGCCTCTTGAATCGGAACCGACAGTCTCTTCATCAACTCGTCAACTTCGCCAAATGTCAAATCACTGATTACCGTATCCGCGTTATCACGAACAATCGCGGACATCTCCGCGGCAACCGGATCTCTATAACGGCTTGCGGTCCCGGATTCGGCCATAACCAAGCCCGGCAGAACAAGCAGAAACGGTAAAAGGAGTTGTATACGATATTTCATTGAGTCCTCCTTGGAATCTCATCTATAGATTACAAATAAAATAAGCAAATAATTCAAAAATGAAAGTAAAATCGAAGCTGCGGAGCCGGGATCAGGCGCCGGTTTTTTGCAACTTGCCCGCATCAAACCGCTGGATTTGATCGGTAAAAACGATGTAGTGTCATTACAAAAGAATACCGGAGGATTTCATGTCAAAGAGAGACGATATATTAGAACTTGTATTAAACGGCAACAGCCCGGGTTATGTGCCCGCGGCTTTTTTTCATCATTTTCCAAAAGAGTTCAGCGGCGGCCTGGCGTCGGCAAACAAACATATGGAGTACTTCAGATACACAGGGATGGATCTTTTGAAAATCCAGTTCGAGCGGCCCTTTCCGCGGCTCGAATCGCTGCAAAAACCCGCGGATTGGGCGGACTTCCCCTTCTACGATACGGATTACTTTGATGATCAACTTGAAGCGATACGCGAGCTCGTTGAAGCAGCGGATGGGCAGGTTGTCACCGTGGTCACCCTCTACTCGGCGTTTCAGCACTCCCGATACGCCGCGGGGCTTGAAACCGTAGTCAGGCATCTCGAGGAGAATCCTGAAGCCTATTGCAAAGGATTGGAGATAATAGCGGAGAGTATCCTTGGATTTGTAGACGCCTGCATAGACGCCGGGGTCGATGGCTTTTACGCTTCTACCCAGGGTAGAGAGGACTCCACCCTTGCGGACAAGAAGCTCTTTGACGATTATGTAAAGCCCTATGATCTCCTTGTGCTCGAAAAAATCGATGCTAATTGTGATTTCAACATTCTCCACGTGTGCGACAATCACGGCAGATATTCGGATCTCAAGCCGTTTGAAGATTACCCGGGAGATTTAATAAATGTACCTCCGGAACTGACAACCGGGCCGATTTCGGCGGCGGAAGCATATTCTATTTTCAAAAGGCCTCTCATGGGAGGGCTCGATAGATTGGGCATCATAGTCGATGGACCGGAAGACGCAATCCAGGATGCGGTCTACGACACTCTTGACGCGAACCCGGAGATAAGCGTCTTGGGCGCCGATTGCACGCTGCCTTCTCATGTCAATTGGGATAATATCAAGGCGGCGATAGACGCGGCTCACTCATACGAGCGGTAACCGGCGACAGGTACCTATTCGGTTTCGTTATCTATCAATTTGATATTTTCCCATTTGCCGCGTCTGAACCGATTAAACATCGAAAATCCCAGGGTAAGTATCATGGCGATAAAGATACACCAGACGGCGACCGGCGGAAGGACAAGCAATCTGACCGCCGCAAACACGGCGCCGGCGAGTAACCAGTGCATGAGGACGGAAAACCGCATAACCCACGCGGTATCGCCGGCGCCTCGGAGCGCCCCCGCGAATATCAGCTGTGTCGAGTCTGCAATCAGGTAAAGAGAAGCCAATCTCACGAGGACCAGCGCAAGACCGCTTACCTCGGCGGCCCCTTCTCCAAACCCTGAGGAAAAAATTGTGACCATTGGCCGTGTGGCGGTAAGGAAGATAATCATCATACTCCCGCTGTAGACAAAGGCCAGCCGCAACACAAGAAACGCCGACTTCCTCGCCTCATTGTAATCCCCGGCGCCGATGTTCTGGGCGATAATCGCCGTTGTCGCTATCCCGAGCCCCAGCATCGGAATAAAGGCTACGAGATCCCAGTTGAACGCTATAGTCACCGCCGCGGCAACATCGGGTCCATAGGAGTGCATCATCTGGACGAAAAAATTGAACGCCGCCACATTGAGAAGAGATTCGATCCCCGCGGGTCCGCCAAAGCGGAGAAGCTTTTTGACGAGTTTGCGGTCAAACCGCCACTGCCGCGCGCCGCGGAACTCCTCCGACCGCGCATGTTTTAAAAACGGAATACCAAGCATCAACAATGCCGCGAAATGTCCGCAGAGGGTGCCTATCGCCGCCCCGCGCATTCCCATGGCGGGCACTCCCAACGCTCCAAAGATAAAGAGATAGTTAGCCGGAACGTTAACGATCATCGCGGTCAGGTTTGCGGCCATGACCATCCTCGTCCTGCCGATACCTGTAAAAAACCCCGTAAGGGCGTTCCGGAGAATGAACATCACGGAACCTGAGAGAAGGATACGGAGATAGTCGTTTGCAAGCGTCACCTGCTCCGCTTCAAGGCCAAAAAGCTGAAAGAAAAACCGTGTCAGCGGCAGGAAGGCCAGCACGAAAGGAAACGCGGCAAAGGAGAGGTATATCGATTGGACGGTCGCTAAAATACAGCGCTCTTTCTGTTTGGAACCGTAGTACTGACCCACTATGGCGTTGACATATCCAACCACGCCCACAAAAAAAGACATAAGCATGAAATTCGTTATGCCGCCGCCCATTGCCGCGGCAAGGTGAACCTTGCTTACCCGGGAGAGAAAGAGACGGTCAACAAAGAGCATCACCGACTCGGACGCGTGGGAAATCATCATCGGGAAGCCGATTCGTAGTATGCGTCTGAGACGCAACCTTGTTATTTCGTTCACCGGGGCACTATAGGTCAACATCGGTAAAATGGGAAGCGGAAAAACGAAGCTTGACCCGGACACGGAAATACCCTACGCTTTTAGTATAGTAAAATGGTCCGGGAGGGATTGTGAGTTTCACCGAATGTCCCGGTGCACGTTATATGCGCGAGCCAAAACCTGAGTTTTTCACCTGCCCGTTCTGCAAAGAGGAAGTGGAGATCTGGTCGGATGAGTTCTCCGCTACATGCCCTGGATGCGGCAAGGTGGTGGTAAGGGACAGGGTCATGAGCTGCCTGGAGTGGTGTGATATGGCGAGAGAATGCGTCGGAGACGGCGCGTATGAATCGTTCAACGCACATCGGTCGGCTTCAATCAAAGAACGTATTCTCGCCGGCACGTCGGATTCAAAAAAAGTAGAAGTCGAAAGACTGCTTCACATCACGGAACAACTCTCCTACGCTGAGAACGCAAACCTTCACGTTACTCTGCCCGCGGCGGTTTTCTCGATATTGTTTGAGAACCGGCCGGGTTTAGCCCGCAAGCAACTGCTCACATTGGGTTATCAACTTGAAGATGCAGATGAGGTGTGCGCCATTGTTGAAGGGCACGATTCTATGCTGTCCAAAGGCTCCGTCAACTCCGCGGTAGTACATGACGCGCTGCTACTCGCACTGCGTATGGGGAATGGCACGGCCGCAACGGGGTTCTTGACCGAAACCGCGGCAAAACTGAGAGATTAACCTGTCCGTTTTATAGTAACTGCTTCCAGCCGGCAAACCCTGACGCAGTCACCGCAGGCTACACACATAACAGCCGACAGGAGCATCGGACTATCGTAGGGTTCATCCTGCTCGAGCAATTTCTTTGTACATGCCTCAACGGCCGCGCACCTTCCGTTTTCAGGTGCACACGTTCTCGCATCACATGTCTCAAAATCTACCCGGGCGGCCTTCCCCTGCATATCACCTATAGATCGAATTGATACTATAAAATATAAGTCCTATGGCCTTGGTTGAGCAAGCTATAGTTGTCCGGTACACTAAGATCAAAGGAGAGAATCAAATGAAATACCGTCACTTTGGATCACTGGATTTTTCTTGCTCCGCCCTCGGCTTTGGTGCGATGCGATTGCCGACAAAGGGGAATCCAAAAGATATCGATTATGCGGAAGCAAAGCGCATGGTCAGATACGCGATAGACAACGGGGTGAACTACGTGGATACCGGATATCCGTATCACGGCGGTGAGAGCGAGACTTTTCTCGGGGAAGCTTTGAAAGACGGCTACAGGGAGAAGGTAAAGCTCGCGACAAAACTCCTCGTGAGAATTGTGGAGAAACGCGAAGATATAGACCGTATTTTCGCCGAGCAGCTCCAAAAACTCCAAACCGATCATATCGATATGTATCTTCTCCACGGACTCAACAAAAACAACTGGGAAAAAGTGAAGAAGTTTGACATCCTTTCCTGGGCGGAGGATTTAAAGAAAAAAGGCAAGATAAAGCATCTTGGATTCTCGTTCCATGACGACTATGAAGTATTCGAAAAAATAATAACGGGATACGACAAGTGGGAGTTTGTTCAGATCCAGTACAACTATATGAACGAGGAACACCAGGCGGGTACAAAAGGACTCAAGCTCGCCGCGAGTCTCGGAATTCCGGTTATCGTTATGGAGCCGATTTTGGGAGGAAACCTGGCAAATCCGCCTGACGCGATCCGGCAGCTCATGGATTCAGCTGAAGTACAACGTACACCCGCGGACTGGGCGCTCCAGTGGCTCTGGAGCAAACCGGAAGTCGCGCTCGTATTGAGCGGCATGTCTACCATGCAGCAGGTAGAAGAAAATCTCAAAAACGCTGATAACTCCGCAATCGGGCTTCTTTCGGAAAAAGATATATCGCTATTGAGCGCGGTGAAAGACACCTTCGAACAGCTCAGACCGATACCGTGTACCAGTTGCGAATACTGCATGCCCTGTCCGAGCGGGGTGAATATCCCGTGGAATCTCAACCTGTACAACAAGGGTTACATGTATAACACCATGGCGCTGCAAAAGCCTCAGTACTACAGGGCGGCCGAGGGCGAGCGGGCGAGCCAATGCATCAGCTGTCTTGAATGCGAGGAGAAATGCCCGCAGAAGATCAAGATTAGCGAGTGGATGGCGTGTATTAGCTCAACTTTTGCCGAGGCCGAGTAGAACTTCTTTCTCCAGCACCTGCCAGAGTTTCTCTTCGGGCACAGGCGCGGTTATGACGATGCCGGTACCGGTAACAGGATGGGAAAACCTAATTTCCCGGGCGTGAAGATGTATTCCCCCTCCCGGATCGGAGCGGCGAAAGCCGTATTTCAGATCTCCTTTTATTGGACACCCCGCTGCCGAGAGCTGGGCTCTGATCTGGTGGTGCCTCCCGGTTTTTATTTTCGCTTCTAAAAGAAAGTACCTGTCCGATCGCGCGATTACCGTATACTCAAGTTCCGCCTTTTTCGCCCCGGGCTCCGCGCGGTCTAGGACAAATGATTTGTTTTTTGCTTCGTTTTTTTTGAGGTAGTGAATAAGGGTACCTGTTTGCGATGGCGGCTCGGTCTCGGTCACCGCCCAATAGGTTTTTGAAACGTTATTCTCGCGAAAGAACCTGTTCATCCGAGAAAGAGCCTTGCTTGTCTTTGCAAAAACGACAACCCCGCTCGTAGGCCTATCGAGCCTGTGACAAACGCCAAGGAAGACATTGCCCGGTTTTTTGTCCCGCGTCTTGATAAACTCCTTGATCTCGTCTGAAAGGGTTCTGTCTCCCGTTTTATCTCCCTGCACAAGCTCAGAGGTGCATTTGTTTACGATGATGAGATGGTTATCTTCGTAGAGAATGCGTTTCCCAATCATTTTCTATCCAATCTGGGGATATCGATATCAATTGTAATGAGTTCGTCTACAGATGCATAGCCAAACCGGCTGTCGTAATAAGAAGAAATCCGGTATAAACTCTGTTGATATTACTTCCTTTCAAAGGAGGAGCAGATTCTTTGCCACCAAATAAAACCTATAGAATTATACACATCTCTGACTTACACGGTAACGTAAAGTTTATCGCTTCGATTGCCGGGCAGATCAAATCGGCTGACCTGGTGGCGCTCTCCGGAGACCTGACAAACTTCGGCGGCAAACGCCAGGCGGCGGGTATCGTAGACGCGGTACGAGAAATAAACCCGCGGGTCATCGCGGTCCCCGGCAACTGCGACCGCGACGGGGTAAGCAGGTACATCGAGGAAACCGGGATCTCCGTGGATTGCAAAGCCCTCGAGATTGGCGGATACCGTATCGCCGGGATGGGCGGGTCGTTGCCCGCCCCCGTTCCGATGCCGTGTGTATACACCGAAGAGCAGTTTACCGATCGCTTTCACGAATTAAGCGTAAAATGCACATCACCGGATATCCTGGTGATCCACCAGCCGCCGGTAGATTCGAACCTTGATAAGGTTAACTCCGGTGCCCACGTGGGAAGCCGTGCGGTCAGAAGCTACATAGAAGCATCGGAAGCTATTATATGTCTAACCGGACATATCCACGAGAGCGTCGGAGTAGACACGATCGGCGATACCACGGTTGTAAATCCCGGACCCGCCCGTCACGGCCGTTACGCGCTTATAGAGATACAGGGCCGTTCGGCCGCTGTTTCCCTGAAAAACCTGGAAAAATAATCTGCTACTCACTCATGATATCGCCAAAGAGCTCCTCATCTGTAGGCTCGGTGCTCGGAATGGGTTTTGAAACCCACGTATAGTTGAGCAGATGTTCCCAGGTAATATTTCCCGCCGTGCTTGTGCCTCCCCAGGATCCGCATCCCAAAGTCAGCGACATCGGCATTCCGTTTGTCCACGCACCCGAGTTAGCCAGACACTGAGGCTGTCTGATCATTACTCTCGACACGCGTACAGCGGTGGAGAGCTCGAGGATTCTGTCGTCCCTTGTCGTATGAATACCGCAGGAATGACCCGGCCCGGAAAAAGTAGTTATTCTATTCACGAGATCTACGGCGTTTTCAAACCCCTTCCACTTGTAAACGGCGCAGACAACCGACAGCTTTTCTCCGGAAAACGGGTATCCTTTGCCGACCCCGGTTTCTTCAACCATGATAAAGCGTCTCTCCTCCGGCAAATCGATTCCTGCGATTCGCGCGATCGTTTGCGGTGACTGTGCCACGATATCTCTATTCAAGCCCTTTTCGGTCCACATCGCCGCCTGGAGTTGCTCCTTTTCGCCGTTGGAACAGAGATAGCCGCCCGCTTTTTTCAATTCCGCAATCATATCGTCATAAACACTTTCTTCTATACACACCGAGTTCTCCGTCGAACAGCTCGTTGCGTAATCAAAAGTTTTGGACCGCATGATCTTATCCGCAGCGTCGGCGAGATCCGCGGTTTCATCGACTATACACACCGAATTACCCGCTCCGACGCCTTCACTGGGAGTCCCGCTCGAGTACGCGGCCCTCACCATACCGGCGCCTCCGGTTGCGAGAACGATGTCGCACTGCTTCATAAGTTCCTTGCTCTTATCGAGAGTCACCTCATCGATGCCGATAACAAGGTCCTCGGGCCATCCGCTCGCCTTCAAGGCCGCCCGAATCTGTGCCGTGGCGGTATCGTTTGTCTTTTGAGCTCTCGGATGGGGGGCGAGAATGATAGCGTTCCGCGTCTTGAGCGCGTGAAGGACTTTGATAAAAGGTGTAGCCTCCCCGTTTGTCACCGGGAGCAGGGCGCCGACGACTCCCATGGGTTTCGCGATCTTCATAATACCGGTTTCTTTGTTCTCATACACGACACCGACGCTCCGTTTGCCTATCATGTCCCTGAGAACACCCTTGATCTTGACCTGTATCTTGGCGAGTTTATGAGGGGCATACCCCATAGCCGTATCTTCAGCACAGAGTTTGGCGTAGTTTTCAGAAAAATCCGGCCGGACACCGGACCAGGCTACCCGTTTTACAACCTCGTCGACCTTTCCCTGGCTCTCAAACTCTATCTGCGCCTGCGCATTTCGCGCCCGATTGATTAGTTCGCTGATGTACTCCGCAGCGTTCTGCATATTTCTCTCCTATTTTTCAGATGATAGTGAGACACATGTATACAGATTAAGAGCCTGAGGTCAAGCTGCATCCCGCGGAAGGACCGGTGTTAATTCTACCGCTGCTCCAAAGGGGTAAAAGGACGGCCTTCGCTACCGACATAGAGGGCCCGTGGCCGGAATAACCGGTTATCCTCTCTCTGCTCGAGAATATGGGCGAGCCAGCCCGCCACCCGTGACACGGCGAATATCGGTGTGAAAAGCTCCTTTGGAATTCCAAGCAAGGTGTACACCGCGCCGGAGAAAAAATCGACATTTGGATAGATCGGTTTACCCTTCTCTTCCATGCGGTCCCGGAATGCCTTTTCCACTTCCTTTAAAATTTCGTAATAACGCATATCGTTCTTGCGTTTTGAAAGCTCGAACAGGTATTTTTCGATTATTACCGAACGCGGGTCTTTGGCTTTGTATACCCGGTGGCCCATCCCCATGATCTTGCCCCGATTGTCGAGAACTTTATCAACATATGCTTTTGCCTTTGACGGGTCACCAATTTCCTCGACCATCATCATGGCTTTTTCATTCGCACCGCCGTGCAGTGACCCGTAAAGCGCGCCGATTGCCGCGGAAATACTGGAATAACAGGTTGATATCGTAGACGCGACTACCCTTGCCGTAAAAGTCGATGCGTTAAAACCATGCTCGGCGTGCAGTATGAGGGCATCATCCATTACCCGGCCTTCGAATTCATCGGGTTCTTCGCCGGTGAGCTGATAAAGAAAATTCGCCCCGTGAGAGAGATCCATTCTCGGCGGTACATACTCTTTCCCGGCCCTCAAGCGGGCGAGTGTCGCAACCACCGGCGCAAGCTGTACGACCTGATGGAGGGTCCTGCGGCAGTTACAGGTGGCGGAATGTTCAATTACATGATCGACATACCCGCTCAAATAAGCAATGGAGGATTGCAGGAGCTCCATCGGTTTTGCTTTTTCAGGAAACTCGCGTATCATTTGAATAATCGGTTCTTTTAGTTCACGGGCGTCCCGCATCTTCTTTCTGAAATCGTCAAGCTGATTTTTATCCGGCAACTCCCCGTGCAAAAGCAGATAGGTTACCTCTTCAAAATCACAATGTTCAACAAGATCTGTAATTGAATAGCCGAGATAATAGAGCTTCCCGTTTTCTCCGTCGACTCTGCTTATCTTGCTCTCAGCAGCAATTACCCCTTCAAGTCCTTTCGCATA
>Ga0272441_10011244_pt1 | contig 13327 bp, 7 predicted proteins | sample SSMProp6N_FD_193582 | JGI IMG/M metagenome (GOLD analysis project Ga0272441, IMG submission 193582) | Marine sediment archaeal communities from Little Sippewissett salt marsh, Falmouth, MA, United States - SSM-Prop-6N | ecosystem: Environmental > Aquatic > Marine > Wetlands > Sediment ... | reverse complement strand
ATTCAACCTGTATCTCTGTCAATCGTGTTGGGGATCGAATGTGAGCCTTCGGCCGATTCGCAAGGCTAAATAAAGAGCAGAGCCTGTAACGAACTAACCTGCTGCGACAGTTCGGCAGCATGGCGAGTCCGCACAGGCCCCGTTTGAGTATCAAACCTGACTTATACAGGTTATGGCTGTTATTGTGGATACAGCCGGATGTCGTCAATATATACGGTTCCTGAGCCACCTGGCGCCGCCGGATCACCTTTGCTGCCCAATCCAATCGCGATCTTGTCCACGTTGGTCAGGTCGATCCCCTGATCGGCAAAAGCCTGTAACGAAACCCGCCACTGCGTCCATTTCCTGATCGTGGCCCCACTCGGATCGTCGTGAGCCACCACCGCACCAGCGCCGGCGGTATTCGAGATCGCCACATACAGCGGCTCGGTCGCATTGGTTGAAACGCCCCGGAACCAGAGCGACAATTCCCCAACGCCCGCCGCCGTCCAATCCCGCGGCGTTGTTAATGTCAACGCCGCCTCGGAATTCGTTACGCCCGCTTCGTTGGTATAAATAAGCGGCATGGATTGCGAACCGCCATGAACGATCGTCTGCTCGGCATACGGTGGGATCAAATAGCCGGCCTGAGCGCCGTTGTCGGCAATACCGAAGCCGTCGATCCAATGCTGCCAGATCACTTCGCCGGCTGCATCATCATCGGTGTAGCCCTCAAAATCATCGATCAGAAGATGATTGCCTACCGTGAAGCTCCAGACGGGGCCTTTGAGCGGATTGCCATCATAAATCTCATCCACGCGCCAATAGTACACAGTGCCCGGCTCAAGTAATCCCGTATCGTAACTTTCAGCTCCAAGAGCCCTGGCCCCTTTGTACTCGGGCGAGCCGGTATCGGCGTTGCGGACGACCTCTTTGTCCGTGCCGAAGTAGAGATCGTGCGAGGCGGCGTTATCTGCCGGCGCCCAGCTTAGGGTCGTTGCCATCGCCACGTCGGTGGCGCCGTTGGCCGGTTGCGGATCTCCGACGGCGCCCGGTGTCGTAAAGGTCCACACGTCGCCTTTATACGTGCTGAGGCCGTCAAATTCATCAATCCGCCAGTAATACACCTTTTCTGATTCAAGCGGGCCGGGCGAGTAGGTCGCTATTCCGGCAGGAACACCTACAGTGCCCTCGTTTACCTGGTCAAAATTGTCGCCGAAGTAGACATAGTGCAATTTCGCGCCGAATCCTGCCGCCCAACTCAAAGCCACGTTATTCGGATCCTTAAGGTTTTCCCCATCGGCCGGATCTGGATTATAGGCCTCGTGCGGAGGAACGGTAAAGCTCCAGATGTCGCCCCTCCACGGACTGTCCGGGTGCTGATCGTTGATCTCATCGACGCGCCAATAATAGGTCGTGCCCGGGACAAGACCATCCGGATAGGCGAATCCGGGAAAACCGGCCACGTAAAACGCCGTCATTCGATTGCCTCGGAAGGCTTCAGCGGCACCTTCGTTCACCGCGTCAAAATCTTCACCCAGATACAGATCGTGAGAGACTGCCTCCCCTCCCGGCGACCATTTCAGGGTCACCCACGTATCCTCGTGCACAGCCCCATCCGCCGGCTGAGGATTGTAGGCGTTAATAGGAGCCTCGATCTTAATATCATCGTAATAGATCGACGAGGCGTTGTTGCCGTACAAATCGATGACCTGAAGTGTATCATGCTGATCGTTGTCCCACTGGTGGGTGGAAAAGAACGTGCCATCGTAGTATTCATCCACGGTGTTGTTGTCCAGATCGATAATACATTTTATTTCGACCCACTGGTCATAAACGATGGTGGCGGATGCACCGCCGTCGTATTGGGTGGTGATGGCGCCCGCGCCCAGATCGAACTGCGTCTGTACGGACCAATCCTGGGTGCCGTTATCGCTGTACGTATTGAGCAGGATAAACCAGCTCGTACCGGATGTGCCCGACGGAATATATTGCATGGCCGTCAGTATCCACAGCCCGCCGGTTAGATCAAACTCGTGCACCAGGTCGGCGGCGGGGACAATCTCGACCGAGTTCGATCCGCTGTAGGCGTATGCATCGGATACCGGCGCGCCCGCACCCGGCGTGTTGTTCCACCCTTTCCATCCGCCCTTGCCGTGCAGGGCGCTCCCGGGGGCATAGGACTCGAAATCCTCAAAAAAAACACTTGCCGAGGCCACCGCGGAGAGACTCACAATCGCGAGGATTACGGCGACAATTCTTAGGGATTTCATGATAGAACCTCCTTCTCAAAAAGAAATAGATAAAACATGCTGTTCGAAGAGGAATACCTTTGCGCCACTACACATTTCCTCCTTTTACTGTTCACACCTTATCCTAACCTTAGGCTCCCTGATAGTCAAGAAAAAACTGTTAAGTGCAGGATTAAATATGAGCCTCCGGTCGACCCGGTTGTCGTATCTAAAGAAAGAGTAGGGCCTGTGCCGAATTAATCGACACAGGCCCCGTTTGTATCTCAAATCTGAGTGATACAGGTTATGACTGTTATTGCGGATACAATCGGATGTCGTCGATGTACATCGTTCCTGAACCTCCGGAAGCTGCAGGATCACCTTTCGTACCCAAACCAATCGCAATTCCGCCCACGTTGGTCAGATCGACGCCTATATCAGCAAAGAGATTAAGTTGGAGAGCCCATTCCGTCCAGGTCGTGCCTTGTGTAACGCCTGGATCACTGATGACCGCAATCGCTCCTACACCGGCATCGTCTCCGACGATGATGTAGAACGGCTCCGGAGCATTCGTCGAATCCCCTCTGAACCACAGCGACAGATCGGTCAGGTTATACCGGGTCCAGTCGCGGGGGGAGGTAAATGCGAACACCGCTTCGGAATTCGTGACGCCGAGTGTGTTATTATAAGTCAACGGCATGGACTGCACACCGCTATGGACAATCACCTGTTCGGCATATGGGGGCAGCAAATTTCCGACCTGCGCGCCGTTACCGGGCACGCCAAAGCCGTCGATCCAACTTTGCCAGATAGCTTCGCCCGCCGCGTCATCATTGGTATAGCCTTCAAAATCATCCACGAGGATGAAGTCCGCGACGGTAAAGGTCCATAACCGGCCTTTGGTAACGGTTCCATCGGCATTGACCTCGTCGATCCGCCAGATATAAGGTCCACCGGCCCATTCAACACCTTCCGGAGGCGTATAGCTTGTTGCGTTCTGACGACCCCGATAGATGCCCGTCGTATCGGAGGCCTCGGCGTTCTCGACCGCCTCTTGATCCATGCCGAAGTACACATCGTGCTGTGTGGCCGCATCGCCCGGCGACCAGGTCAGAGGCAATGCGTTCTCAATATCCGGCGTTGCCCGATTCGCGGGGCTTGGTTTCCAGGCGATCATCGGATCGCCTCGCATGGCGTCCTGGATTTCTTCGACCGTCAGGACCTTGTCATAGACGCGGAAGTCGTCAATGATACCGCTGATCGAATTTTCTGCGTTTCTGTTTTGAGCAATGGCAAATTGGTTAAACGTCGTATCATTGAGCGTCCCACTCGAGGTCCAATTGCCGTTGTAGTATAAGTTCGCCGACGTCCCAGTGAACGTCATGGCCAGATGAACCCAGTTCGTCGTCACTGTTCCGAAGACCAGCGTTTGACCGCCGGGAGGATTGACTCTGTAAACGCCGGGATTGCTGCCGTCAACGTCCAACTGGAAACCGGCCGTATTCGGCACGTGGCTGCTAAACACGCTGCTATACTGGTCCTGTCCAACAACATCCGGCTTAATCCATAAAGCGATGGTCCCCTCGGCCCAGTCGGTTGCCGGCCCCAGGGAGTGGACGACGAAGTCGCTTTCGGCCGTGAAATGCAGCGCGGAACCGTCGATTCCCTCCGTCCATTCAGGGTTGCCTCGGAATGCGCCGTTATGACCGTGGCCGGACCAGTCAACGACAACGGATCCCACACCTTCATCAAGCTTCCACCAGCAGACAAAATTGGGATCCGTCACAGCGATGTTTGGTAGCGTCTTGAAACTCCAGACGTCGCCTTTATAGGTATTAAGGCCGTCGAATTCGTCCACTCGCCAGAAATATTCTTTATCCAGCTCAAGGGGGCCGGGCGAATAGGTGGTCGTCGGCTGAGATATCCCTACAACGGCATTGTTGACTTCGTCGAAATTATCTCCGAAGTAAACATAGCGTAACATCGCACCGAAACCGCCACTCCAGCTCAACTCGACATCCGTTTCGACAAATTGTGCCCCATCGGCCGGATCGGGATTATACGCTTTGCGAGGAGGAACCATAAAGCTCCAGACGTCGCCTCTCCATGGGCTGTCCGGATACTGTTCGTTGATCTCATCGACGCGCCAGTAGTATGTCGTGCCCGGAACGAGACCGTCCGGATAGGCAAATCCGGGGAAACCGGCCACGTAAAACGTCGTCATCTGATTGCCGCGGAAGGTCTCAGCAGCGCCTTCGTTCACCGCGTCAAAATCCTCGCCCAGATACACATCGTGAGAGACCGCCTCACTGCCCGGCGACCATTTCAAGGTCACCCACGTCGCCTCGTGCAGAGCGCCGTCGGCCGGCTCAGGTTTGTGGGCGTTAATCGGCGCCTCGATCTTAATATCGTCGTAATAAATCGACGAGGCATTGTTGCCGTACAAATCGATGACCTGAAGTGTATCATGCTGATCGTTGTCCCAAGAGTGCGTGGAAAAGAATACACCGTTGTAGTACTCATCCACGGTGTTGTTGTCCAGATCGATGATGCATTTGACCTCGACCCACTGGTCATAGACGATGGTGGCTGATGCACTGGCGTCGTATTGGGTGGTAATGGCGCCCGTGCCCAGATCAAACTGCGTCTGCACGGACCAGTCCTGGGTACCATTATCGCTGTACGTATTGAGCAGGATGAACCAGCTCGTGCCGGACGTGCCGGACGGAATATATTGCATGGCCGTCAGTATCCACATCCCGCCCGTCAGGTCAAACTCATGCACCAGGTCGGCGGCGGGAACGATCTCGACCGAGTTCGATCCGCTGTAGGCGTATGCGTTGGATACCGGCGCGCCTGCCCCCGGCGTATTGTTCCAGCCCTTCCATCCGCCCTTGCCGTGCAGGGCGCTTCCAGAGGCATAGGACTCGAAATCCTCCATGAAATAACTTGCCGAGGCCACCGTGGAGAGACTCACAATCGCAAGGATCACGGCGATAATTCTTAAGCGTTTCATCACAGAACCTCCTTCCCAAAAAGGAATATTAGTAAATATACTACGCGAAGAGGAATCCCATTGCATCATCACACATCTCCTCCTCACACTTTCCACCTTCTATCATAACCTTAGGGGCCTTGATAGTCAAGTGAAAACTGTCAAGTGTAGGATCCCATTTTTGTGCTCGATTGCTTTTATAACGTCGGCAATTCGTAGCCCTGGCGGTATGGCTTGGTCAGGTAGGTATTGGCCTCGGCGTCGGCGATGAAGCGTTCACGGTCGGGATCGAATCTGAGCCGCCGGCCGACACGCATGGCGATGTTGGCCATATGGCAAAGCGTCGCAGAGTGATGGGCGACTTCGACGTCGGCGTTTAGATCACTGACCTTCCGGCTGCGGACCGCCTTGATGAAATTCTCGGCGTGCTTATATTGGCCACGCGGGCCACCCGGGCCGGCCTTGCCGTTCTTGAACGTTACCTGCCAGCCTTTCCGGCCGATCGACAGGGTTCCCTTGTCGCCGTAGAAGATATCGCCGTTGTCGTGGCCTTCCATGGGATAGGGCGTCCACAGCCGCATCTCGAACATCAAATACACATCGTCATACTCGAACGTTGCGATTTGCGTGTCCGGCGTCTCGTGGTCGTCGTCGTAAAACAATTGCCCGCCGCTGCACGAGACGGCCTTCGGCATTCCCACGCCCAGGCCCCAGCGGGCGATGTCGATCTGGTGAATGCCGTCGTTGCCGATATCGCCGGTGCCGTAGTCCCAGAACCAGTGCCAATTATAATGGAAGCGGTTTTTATTGAACGGCCGCTTCGGCGCCGGGCCGAGCCAGAGATCGTAGTTGACGCCCGGCGGCACGTCGCTATCGGCCTCACGACCGATCGGACCGCGGAGCTGGCAATTGATCGCCTTGGCCATCCGAATCTTTCCCAGCTCGCCCGTCTTGAGAAATTCAATGCCCTCTGTGATGCCCTCGGATGAGCGGGATTGCGTGCCATGCTGGACCAGCTTACCGTGTTTGCGCGCCAGCTTCACAAGATAACGTCCCTCGGCGATGGTGTGGCTCAGCGGCTTTTCGACGTATACATCCTTGCCTGCAACGACGGAAGCCGCGGCCATCGGCACATGCCAGTGGTCCGGCGTGGCAATGGCGACGATATCGATGGATTTGTCTTCGAGCATGCGACGATAGTCACTGAAGCCTTCGACTTTCACGTTGCGGTCTTTGTATTCCTTCACGCGTTTATCCAAAGCGCTGCGATCCACGTCGCACAGCGCAACGACTCGCACGCCTTCGAGGTCGTGGAACTCGCTCGCAAGCCCGCCTCCCCGGCCGCGTATGCCCGCGACGGCTACGCGAATATCATCGTTCGCTCCGCGCACTTTTGCCAACGGCATGGCGAACGTGGCGCCGGCTGCCACGGAACCGGCCACAAAATCTCTTCGTGTCAAACGTTTCATAATCAAACCTCCCTTAATCCATATTATTCTGCGAACTTTTTGAACCGTTCTTCGATCTGCTTTTGGGTTCTGATCCCTTCATAGACGATCACGAGAAACCGAAAATGCGCCGACGCGCCTGGATTGAGCGTCAGACGCAACGGAATCACTTTATTCTTGCGATATTGGCGGGGCTGCTGCCTTTGGAAATCACCCTGGCCCAACGGATTGGCCGAGAACAAGCCGTAGTTTCTCACGTGCCAATAGGTCGGGTAGTTGATGCTTGCAGGATGGTTCAAAATCGCGATGCCGACGACCTTGCCTTTTCTGACGCCCTGTAACGCCACCCAGCGAGCGCGCTTGCCCCAGACCTTCTTTGCGGTTTCGTCGCCGTTGGAACTGAAATACCTGCCGGTGCCGGATACGCTCTCTTTGGGTATCGGCCGGCCCGGTTGCAACGCCGCTCCGGCGTCGCTCTCGCGCAGGTAATCACTTAGCCGAATGGCAAACATTCCTTCTTCAATATCCTCAAAGAGGACGTCCTTATTCTTTGCGGTAAGGTCGATGCTAAAGTCAATCGCATATTCGTCTTGGTGCTCGCCGGCGATGAATACCATGCTCCTTTTTTCCTCCAGGAGGATCTGTTCCTTATCATCGATCCAGTGGGAGACGGTTGAGAGTTGTCCTTTTCCGTTATCGCAAGCCATCTGCATGATCTTCACATGCCGGATTTGGGGCGACGTGGATGTGTTTCTCCAGAAGTTGACGCCATTGACCTGATCGACGGCAAAGAAGATGCCCACATGGTGTTCATGGTCCATGCTTCCGCCTTCTATTTCTACGAGCGGCTCTCTGCGACTGACTTCGATACCGGAAGGCGTCCGTATCGGAACGAGGACCGGCTTCGTGAGTGCGCGGCCGAAAAGATAGCTTGTAAATGGCTTGCCACCGATCAAAACATCGATTCTATCGTCGCCTCGAGCGAATTCCACCACCGACGGAGCAGCCCGTAGTTCGGTGACAAACAAGCTTACAACCAAAAGAAGAATTATATGTTTCATAACATCCCTTTCATTCTGATCCGGCTTCTATCCTACCACAAATCTCAGCGTCTGTCATAGAGAAGTTCTAATTCTCTCGATGAAAACCTAAAGACAAGAATTGCTTAAAAAACCGGTGTCAATTCCTTTCTCATTGATGAAAGATTTTGATATGATCTTGGAGTCACTATGCCGGCGCAGCCGGAAGATAGACTCAAGATATGAAAAAATCGAATCATAGGGCGACGAAAAAATGAAAATCAAATCATGGACCCTCTCAATTGCGTTAAGTGTTGTTATCATTGCGATGGGAAACCCATACGCATCAGGACGGGAGATTCACGTCGCGAAATCGGGAAGCGACTCCGGCGCCGGCAATCAGGCGAGCCCCTATCTGACCATCAGCAAAGCGGCGTCCGTCGCCCAGCCGGGCGATACCGTGACGGTTCACGCCGGCATGTACCGTGAGTGGGTTAAGCCATTACAGGGCGGCACGGGCGAGAACCAGCGCATCATCTACTGCGCCTCACAGGGAGAAAAGGTCGTTATTAAAGGCTCTGAGCGTATCACTTCCTGGACCCACGAGGGCGACGGCGTCTGGACGGTCGAACTGCCCAACACTTTTTTCGGCGATTACAATCCCTACGCCTTGAAGGTTTCCGGAGGCTGGCTGAATTATGGTCAGTGGCATCATCGAGGGGATGTGTATCTGAACGAAGAAGCCTTCTACGAAAAGGAAACTGCTGAAGAAGTCAGCCAAACAGAGCATAGCTGGCATTGCCAGGCGGGCGATGAGGTAACAGTCATACGGGCGAACTTCGGCCAGGCCAATCCCAACACGGAGCTGACCGAGATTAACGTTAGCGAAAGCCTCTTCATGCCGGAGATCACCGGTCTGAAATATATCACCGTTGACGGTTTTTATTTTAAACACGCGGCGGCGAACTGGGCGCCCCCCGTGCTGGAGTTGCAAACGGGCGCCGTTGGCCCGCGGATGGGCAAACATTGGATCATCCAGAATTGCACGATCGTCAATGCGCGCTGCGTCGGCATCATCTTAGGACATGCACCCGGCGTGGATTATAGTGACATTGACGCCTTCGGAGACCACATCGTTCGTAACAATATCATCCGGCGCTGCGGCCAGGCGGGCATCGCCGGCCAGAAAGGCGCGACGCGCTCGGTCATCTCGGGCAATTTCATCGAGGACACCAATTACCGGCGGGAATTCGGCGGCTGGGAGACGGCCGCGATCAAGCTCCACAACAGCGTCGATACCATCCTCAGCGGCAATCTGATACGCGGCGTCTTTCATCAGCAACAATCCGCCTACGGAATCTGGATGGACTACGCCAACCAGGGAACGCGAATCACGCGCAATATCATTTATAACACGGAGGCGGAAACGATCTTTTTGGAGATGAACCACGGCCCAGCCCTGATCGACAACAATGTCCTCATCGGCCGGGGGCTTAAAAGCAATTCCGAAGCGACGATCATCGCCCACAATCTGCTGGTCGATAGCAAGTACACGTATCAGCCGGACACGAAGCGCCGTTCCGCGTATTACAAGCCGCATACGACCATAGATGTTGGACGCAAGACCGGCACCGCCCGGGATGAACGATGGTACAACAACATCTTCATTCGGCGAGGGCTCGACGATGTCAAAAACGCTCCAGGCTATGCGTCGGATTACAACGTCTTCCTTGAAGGCGCTAAGAAAAGCTCTTTCGGCGACGAACACAGCGTTGTTGATTCTTTTGTCACGGGATTGACCGCCAAAGATCATCCTCTTGGAGCGACAATCGCGTTCTCCGTCAACGACGCGCCGTTCAGCGTACAGGGACCGTGGATCAATTCCGAGTTAGTCGGTGTCCTTCCGACCGTGAGGCAAACCATCGAGGACCGTCACGGCAATCCCATCACAATAGATATTGACATTAACGGCAAGAAATACACGCGGCACATCGCCGGCCCGCTGGCAGACCTCCGGCAAGGACCCAACACAATCGTCTGGACATTTAAGAAGCGGCCGTGAGGCAAAGGAGTCTGAACATGAAGAGTATTCTTGTTCTACTGATGGCGACGTGTGCTTGCTTCGGCCAGGGCACTTACGAAGGCCGTAACGCTGACGCTCCCTGGAGAAAAGAGGCACTCGCAAGGATTGAAACGATCCGTAAAGCGCCCCTGAAGGTTGAGGTCGTCGATTCCCAGGGCAAGCCGATCCCTGGCGCGAAGGTCCACGTGCGGATGCGACGGCACGCTTTCGGTTTCGGCAACATCCTCAATCCGCGCACCTTCCAGCTCGAAGGCCAGGACGGGCGGAAGTATCGGCAGATATTCGCCGACCATTTCAACAAGACTACATTCGAGTCGGGCTTTCGGTGGCAAAACTGGTTTATGCCAGCCCGGCAGGGCAAACTAAACGAGCACACGAATTTGCTCAATGCCATGATCCGATTCTGTGAATCCCGCAAAATTGGTATCCGAGGTCATTACCTCTCCTGGGCGCCTCTGAGCAGGGATTCCTACAAACCGACGAACTATCGCGAGCACCCGGACAGGCTTTGGCCCGAGCTTTCGGCGCACATCGATGAAATGCTCGCCTTCACCGGCGGACGCCTCGTCGAGTGGGACGCGGTCAACCATATTGTCGGCTGGAACGGTACGATGGCAGACGTGACCGGCTCAAATGAGATCTACGCCAGGATTATCCGACACGCGAGATCGAAGAGCAAGACACCGCTTTGGGTCAACGAGGGGGCAATCCTGCCCGGCGGCGACCGCGCCGACGCCTACGAAAAGATGATCCGCTATCTCATCGATAACCATGCCGGGCCCGACGGTATCGGCTTCATGGCCCACTTCAAGCACCAGTCGCTCCGGCCGATCGACGAGCTGTGGGAGGTCTACGATCGGTTTGCGAAGTTCGGCGTCCCGCTGCAACTGACCGAGTTTGACATCGATACGACCGACGAGCAGCTCCAGGCCGACTACCTACGCGACGTGATGACAATCACCTTCAGCCACCCATCGTTCAACGCGATTGTCATGTGGGGCTTCTGGGAGGGCCGGCACTGGCGGCCTAACGGGGCGCTGTGGCGCAAGGATTGGTCGATCAAACCCGTCGGAACGATGTGGAAGGAATTGGTCTTCAAAACGTGGTGGACGAACGAGCAGCGCACCACGAACGCATCGGGGTCATGCGAGGTCTCCACCTTCCTGGGTGACTACGAAATCGTCATCGAGCATGCAGACCGAACAATAACGGCCAAGGCAGTGGTGGACAAACCGGGCCACACGGAAATAGTCAGATTCCCATAAACGCATCAATAGCCTTTGGTGTGAAGGGATGGTTTGCCGGCAGGTGATTCTGTCGAGATGAATTAAGGTTTAGCATTTAGGAGTGAATATGACTTTTCTGGGTTTGCATTATGCTATTTGGATCGTCTTAATCCTTTACCTTGCCGGGATGCTCCTGATGGGCTGGTGGAGCAAGCGGGGCACGCACAGCCAGGAGGGCTACCTGCTGGGCAACCGGCAGTTCGGCGTGCCGATGATGATCATGCACGCCTTCGGGGCCGGCACGCATCCGGGCAACGTCGCGGGCGTGATGAGCGCGGCCGTCGTCAGCGGGGCTTCCAGCATCTGGGTCTCGTGGATGTGGCTGTTCGGAACGCCCTTCTACTGGCTGATCGCACCAGTCATTCGCCGGATGCGATGCCTGACGATGGCCGACTATTTCGAGCAGCGCTTCGGCAAATCGGCCAGCGTGCTTTACATCATCGTGGCCGCAGTGGGCATGATTGTCTTTTTAGCCGGTGTTCTACTGGCGACGACCCGCACGGTGCAGGGCATGATGGGAAAGGCCGCCGGTCAGGAAGGCGAGGCGTGGTTCTTCGGCATTCTGCTGGTCAGCACGGCGGTTTTCATCATCTATAGCTACTGGGGCGGGATCATCGCGGCCATCCGCACCGACATGATTCAGGGTCTGATGATTATCGCCTTGTCGTTCATTGCGATCCCGGCGGCGCTTCGTCTTCAGGAAGTAGGCGGCCTGACCGGGATGCTCTCGACGCTGGACGCCAAAAACAGCGATTTCCTGAGCCTGTTCGATCCGAAGAGCTTCAGCTTGTTGACTGTGCTTTTACTAAGTATCAATGCGCCGCTGACGGCGCTGGCCTTTCCGCACCTGATGAGTGTCTGTGCCGCGGGAAAAACCGAATGGGAGGGGCGGGTCGGCTTCACCTACGGCAACATCCTCAAGCGCGTCTGCACCATCGGCTGGTGCGTGCTCGGATTGTGCTGGCTGGTGTATCTGCTCAATACCGGCTCGGAAATCCAACAGGACGCCGCGTTCGGAAACTCAATCCGGCATTTGCTCCCGCCGGTGCTTCAGGGCGTGATGCTTGCGTGTGTCATGGCGGCGGCCATGTCGTCCGGCGACGCCGTCCAGGTCACCGTGGCGGGGCTTTTCAGCCAGAACATCTACCGTGTCTTCGTCAATCCGAAGGCCGATGAAAAACAACTCGTGCGCGTGACTCGAATCATCGGAGTGGGCATCGCCCTGCTGTCGCTTGTGGGAGCGATTCTGATGCGACACAGCCTCGTTAAAACGATTCTGGATTATTTTAATATCCTGAGCCTCGTCGGTATTTCGACGGCGATGGGCCTGCTCTGGCGGCGAATGAACGCCGCAGGGATGTTTTCCAGCACCATCCTTGCCTCGGCCAGTTATATCCTGACGCGATATGTTCTTCTATGCAGCCGGGATATCACCATCGGCGTGCCGATCCTCGTGGGTGTGACGGCGGGTGTGGTCGCGAGCCTTCTGACAAAGCCGCCCAACACCGAAGTGATAGAAAAATTCTTTAAAAAGATTTACGTTCCCATCGGCGCTGAAAAGGAACTTGAATTGCCGCTCGATGAAGCCGTGCCGGCCTCGAAGCGGTGGTTTACCGGCGCCGGGCTTTTTATCGTCAAGCCCTCTCGCCAATCGATCGTAGGCTTTGTCGTCACGCTCGCCATCTGCCTGGCCTGTGTGCTCGTGATGCTGATGATACTCAGATAATTTTTGTTAAGGTATGCGACCATCCCCAGCTATATAGAAACAAAGATAGACAAGGATAAGACAATGACGAAAAAGATCGGCCTTATCGGTATCGGCCTTGTCGGCACGGCGATGGCGAAATCCTTATTGACCAACCAATTCGAGGTCATCGGCTTCGATATCGATTCTGAAAGATGCGCCGAATTTGAGAAGCTGGGAGGAAAATGGGCAACCAGTCCGGCTGAAGTCGCCGGCCGGGTCGAACATGTTATCCTTTCGCTTCCCGATTCAAAGGCCGTTCGGCAAGTCATCGAAGGACCGAAGGGGTTTCTGGAGGCAAAGCCTTTGTCCAAGTACATCATCGACACCACGACCGGGGATCCCGAAGAGACGATAGCGCTCGCCGAAAGGCTGGCACAAAGGGGTATCACCATGCTGGACGCAACGATTTCCGGTTCGAGCCGTCAGGTTCGGGACCGCGCCGCCGTCTTTATGGTGGGAGGTGACAAGACCGCATTCGAGACGTGTCGCAATATCTTTGATGCACTGAGTGAAAAGGTGTTCTACGTCGGCCCTTCCGG